>Ga0208153_100011_pt1 | contig 119443 bp, 128 predicted proteins | sample Wag42014_10_18_FD_187331 | JGI IMG/M metagenome (GOLD analysis project Ga0208153, IMG submission 187331) | Deep subsurface shale carbon reservoir microbial communities from Ohio, USA - Utica-2 Time Series 2014_10_18 (SPAdes) (version 2) ... | reverse complement strand
GCTTCAGGCAGAAAGTGCTTGATATTCAGTTTGGCTTAACTTATACATGGTTACAATAATGTGGTTAATTTTACACTCAACTGTCCGAAACAAAACGATACGCTGTCCGAAATGACCGATACAGGCATTGTAAGAAACTTGTTGCAACAGAATGACGCAAATCATGAATACGGATTTGCGGCAACCCAGCAAGTTTTAATGCATTTGCAAAACTGCCCCTGAAGTCTTTTGTTTTAAAAAGGTTACCACTGTTAATATCGTTTTTATTTACATAATCTTTTATTTCACTTAAAAATCCTGGAGAAGCATGAACTCTGATTTCTTTTTTTGCTTTAGTGTACTCTTTAGGCACTCTAATTATGTTATTTTCAAAATCAATCCATTCAATCTGCATGCCTGATACATTAGATTTTCTCAGTCCAGTGGCAAGACTTATGAGAAGAAACATATATAATTCTTGGTTTTTACTATACTCGGCAGCATCGAGAAGATTTAAAGATTCTTCAATGCTTATAGTTGCAGGGTTAAAATCGGTTTTTTTGTTTTTAGCCATCTCTTTCAATTCATTGTCAAAAGGAATCTCTTTTATATACCTGTTATCTATGCACCAATTAAAGAATTTTCGTAAATTTATCAAATAGTATCTGAGTCCGGAGTTACCGATCTTTCTTGTGTGGTGACCATATTTTTTTATGATTTGGTATTTTTCTTCTGAATACAATTTTTTTCTTTTGCTTGGTGTTTTTAATACATTGCAAAAATCTTTGATTACATAAGGTGTAATCTTGGCAAGAGAGATATCTTTAAAATAAGAAAAAATAAGATCCCATCTGTGCTGTTCTATTTCAGAGGGTTGATTTATACTTAAGTATTTTTCAAGAATAGTCCCGGCGTTTACTTTCTTAGATATTTTGTAACCGCCCGAATCTTTCGCTTCAAGATATTCATTTAAGGCATCGTTCAAGTTGTTAGAGTCTGCTCTGTAAAACTTACCTTTTAGTCTATAATAAATTTGGCGCTTTCTGGATAAATTTTCACCACAATTACAGTATACGTGTCCACCTTTTCTGGCATTTTTGTTATCTGTGGATGTAAATTTTCTGCAATTTTCGCATCTCAGATAAATACCTTTCATATTTGATCACCCCGATTCTGGATACACTTTTGGATACACTTTTTCGGTACAAATGTCAATAAAAAGGTAAAAAATGGAATAAGAGAAAGAAAAGATAGGAAAGAAAATGTAATTATAAGATATTGATAAATAATAATTTATACAATAAAATATAAGTAAGTGAAAAAATATGAAAATTATATAGCGTAGGACTTAAAATCCTGTGGGAGCCTGCTCCCGTGCCGGTTCGATTCCGGCCCCGGGCACCATTATTACCAATAAGTTACTCACCAAACACTCTTGTCAAACAAAATAGATTATTTTCTCCGGGGATACACTTTCAGCTAAGGTTTTGTCTGAATACATATAAAATTTCCTATATTCTTTTAAACATACAATGGCATCAAAATGTCTTAAAATAAAAAATACGGTTAAGTGGGGTCTATATCAGTATGGGAAAATCATATGCCCTTCTTTTTAAAAATGTAAATTTACAGAAAGAATGTTACACTATTTCCCAGGAATAACGTTACCTATTGTCTGCTTTTGATACCAAATAAATGCGATACTATTCCAAAATAGTTTGAAAAGTCGGTCAAAGTTGATAAACTAATGACAAATTCTATGAAAGAATATAGTGCAAAGCAAATAGCCAAAAAAATACATGAATATGCTGATTTAGAGAATCGGAGAATGCTTGAAATTGGGTGTGGAGAGGGAAGGATCTCTTCAAGGATAACTTCAGATTCAACCTTATTGGTTGCCATTGATCCTGATGAAAAAGCGATTAAAAAAGCTTCAACAAACGTTTCTGGAGTTGATTTCAGAATTGGCACTGGTGAAGCAATTGATTTTCCTGATTCGTTTTTCGATGTGGTAATATTTACTCTTTCGTTGCATCACCAGAACAGTAAAAATGCACTTAGTGAAGCTAAAAGAGTTTTAAAATCTGACGGTAAAATTCTAATCATCGAACCTATTGCTGAAAGCGAGATTGAAAGAATATTTTCTTTTCTTCAGAATGAAGATAAAGAGAAAGCTGTTGCTCAGGAATGTATTTGTAATAGTGAATTGAAAGTTATTGATTCAGAAATTTTTACATCATTTTGGGTGTTTGAAAACGAAAAAGATCTTTTAAATTATGTGTTCGATCATTACAGCATGACTTTTAATAGTAACATTGCGAACAATATCTCTGACTATTTAGGCTCAAAAGTTAAATCCAGTCCGATAGTATGTGAGGATAAAATGATTATTCAAAGTCTTTGTATTTAAATTCACCAATTTAGATAAATAATATTGTACGATAAATCACTCCATCGGTTTAGTTGCAACTCGCCTGTAAACTCTACGTTCAATAAACTCCGGATTATTTCACTAAAAATGTGAGTTTATAATAATTGGTGTAAGTTTTCTTGGTGCCTGGAAATATTTTTCTGGTCTTTTTTGATGCTCATCGATTTTTTGGCGGAAAGCACCAGACTAATTTTATAGTTATCCTTGTCACACATCTTTCAAAGAAAAGTTTACTTAAAAGTCTTTTGCATGATTTTTCGATTCTTGTTATCATTTAAACAAGTATACAAACAAGAAAACAGTAAAAAAGAACTCAAAATGTAAACAAGGAAGTATGAAAGAGATGAAGCAAAAGATAAACGGCCGAACGATCGAAATTTCCAACCCGTATAAAGTGTTTTATCCAAATTCAAACATTACCAAAGGGGAAATTTTGAATTATTACGACCGTATTGCGGAGTATATGCTTCCGCATATCAAAAACCGACTGGTGGTAATGCAGCGCTTTCCCGAAGGGATTGACAAAGACGGTTTTTATCACAAACAGATTCCGGATTATTTCCCCGAGTGGATGCAAAGAAAAACAATTACACTGCGGAAAGGGGACGAACAGGATATTGCAATTGTTAATGAAAAGGCCGATATTATTTTTATGGCCAATCAGGGGACGATTACGTTTCATATTTGGTTGTCGCAAAAGGACAATATTGAAAAGCCTGACAAACTGATTTTTGACCTCGACCCTCCCAGATCCGGTGGTTTCAGCGAAGTGAAGTTTGCTGCTTACAAATTGCGTGATTTGTTCCAGGAAATGGGCTTTAAACCTTATGTTATGACGACCGGATCAAAGGGGTTGCATGTGGCCGTTCCGATAAAACCTGAATATGAATTCGATATCGTACGGCAGTATGTGCGAGAGATGGTCAGTGAGTTGGCAAAGAAGTACCCGGATCGATTTACGCTCGAGCCCCGAAAAAATAAAAGGGAAGGGCGTGTGTTTTTGGATTATCTGCGTCATGCCTTCGGGCAAACGTCTGTAGCTCCGTATTCTCTCCGCCCTATTGAAGGTGGGCCGATTGCCGCACCGCTTGATTGGGAGGAGTTGCCGTATATTGAGAATTCACAGAAATACCATATGAAAAATATTTTCAAACGGCTTTCGCAAAAAAAAGACCACTGGAAAGAGTTCAAACATAATTGTAAATCATTGGATATTTGATATGCCCGAACTGCCTGATGTAGCCTATTTCAAACGTTGTATAGACCGGACAGCGCTCCGTAAAAAAATCACAGCTGTTCATTGTGGTGACGAGCGTGTTTTTAAAAATACGAACTGTCAGGCGTTGGGGCGAGTGCTCAAAGGAGAACGGTTTACAGAAACAAAGCGGTACGGAAAGTTTCTGATTATAAACCTTACCGACTCCGGGAAAAAGTTGGTTTTACACTTTGGTATGACCGGTAATATTTCTTATCGTGAGGGTGAGGCTAAAACGGAAGATGAAAAGAAATATTCTCAATTGACGATTGAATTTGATGACGAATCGCGTCTGTTCTGGATTAATAAACGTCTGCTGGGTTCAGTATATCTGATAGATAAGATAGATGAAGTTCCAACGATTCAAGAGATGGGGCCGGATGCATTAGAGCTTTCCGAAAGTTTATTCTTGAAACTTTTGTCAGACCATGAGCGGCAAAATATCAAAGCGTTTTTAATGGATCAAACAAATATTGCCGGTTTGGGAAATGAGTATTCCAACGAATTGCTGTTTCAGACGGAAATTGATCCACACCGCAAGATCAGAGATTTAAGCAAATCCGAGCGGAAAAAGATTTATAAAGTAATGCGTGATGTGCTGGAGCAAGCAATTAAGATCGGCGTACCGGCGAATCCGTTTCCGGATGACTGGCTTTTGGCGCATGGTGATGATATGACATGCCCTAAAGATTCAAAGCATAATTTGCAAAAAGAAACAATTGCGGGACGCACTGCAATTTATTGCCCGGCGCATCAAGTGTAAAAATAAAAGCCGCACGAACGCAGTGGGTGATTTGAAACAATTAATCAATGACTTTATTTGCAGACTCTTCTTATCAAAGTATTGCCCCATTATTAACCCGTTTATTTTTCTAAAATATATTAATTTTTGTTCATTGACTGGTATTTAATAATGAAGTACTTAGGGTAATAAAAATATAGACAACGTTATATTTTTATGTTATAGCCAACTGTATACAGTATACCGTTGGTGTAGCATAGCACAATGAAATATTGGAGTGGGCAATGGCTAAAGTTTTATATGGTTTTTTCAAGGGTGAGGTAATAGATAACAGGGGCAAGCTTAAAGACGAATGGACGGCTGCTCCTGTGAAAATTGATGAAGATTTCAACGGTAAAAAATTAAAGACGTTTATTGATTGGGACGGTTTTCTTGTGTTTGAGGAAGAAACCGATATTTTGAAAGCTCTGGCAGAGTATATGAGCGAAATTAGTACCTATGGATGCTGCGGAAGATGTTTCCCCGGCAGAGTGGGTACAAAAATTGTTTCCGAAGAACTTTTTAAGCTCCGGGAAAATTTCAGCAAAGAAAAGCTGAATCTTTTGAGGGAGTTATGTGTTTCTATCAATGATTCTGCGAAATGTACCGTTGCTCCAACTTCTGTGATTTCCGTTCTGGGATTTATAGATAATTTTGCTGATGAAGCCGAAAATAATTCCAAAGTTGAAGCAGGCAAGTATGTGCGCCATTTGACGGCTCCATGCACAGCCGGTTGCCCGGCTAATGTCAAGATTCCTCAGTTTATTGAGGCCATCAAGGACTTCAGATTTTTGGAAGCACTGGCTATAATCAGGGAAACTATGCCTCTTCCAGGCGTTTGTGGCAGAGTTTGTCCGCATCCGTGTGAAGAAAACTGCAGAAGGGGGCTTACTGAAGATCCTGTTAGTATAATGGTTTTGAAGCGTACCCCGTGGGATTATGAATATTATCACCACAAGGAACCCGATATTCCAATATACAGGGAACCGACAGGTAAAAAGGTTGCTATTGTTGGAGCCGGACCGGCGGGGCTGACGGCGGCATATTATCTTGCCCAGCTGGGACACTCGGTAAAAATTTACGATATGATAAGTGAGCCCGGCGGTATGGTTGCCAGGGGGATACCAGATTACAGACAGCCCAGAGACTTGCTCAGAAGAGAAGTTGATATAATAAAATCTCTCGGTGTGGAAATACAATATAACACCAAACTCGGTGAAGATATATTCTTAGATGACTTGAAAGCGGATTACGATACGGTTTTAATTGGAATTGGTGCTTGGAAGAGCCGTGATATGGGAGTTGAAGGTGAGAAAGAAGGATACGAGGGAGTAGTTGCCGGCGGCATTTATTTTCTTAATGACTTTGCAGCCGGAAGAGAAGTAAATATTGGGAAAAAAGTTCTTGTTGTCGGTGGCGGTAATACCGCTATTGACTGTGTGAGGACGGCAATTCGCATGGATACCGAAGAGGTGAGTCTGATATACAGAAGGGCAAGAGAACAGATGCCTGCTGAAGACTATGAAATAGAGGATGCTATTGAAGAAGGTGTCAATTTCCACTTTTTGGCAAATCCGGTTAAGATATTGGCGGAAAACGGGAAAGTTGTAGGAGTGGAATGTGTGAAGATGAAGCTGGGCGAACCGGATGATTCGGGAAGAAGGCGCCCTGTGCCAATAGAAGGTTCAAATTTTGTATTGGAGGTTGATACTGTAATCCCCGCGATTGGACAGTATCCTGACTTAAGTTTTTTAAGTGAAAAAGATGGTATCGATGTTACAAAGTGGGATACGATAAAAGTCAAAGACGACTTATACATTACTGATGTGGAAGGTGTCTTCTCAGCCGGGGATTGTGAATGGGGTCCCAACACCGTTGTAAAGGCAATAGGTGCCGGCAGATGGGCGGCAAAGATGATGGACAGATATATGATGGAAGGGGATGTATATCTGACTGATGAGGAAAAACTTGAGTTAAGTCTTTATGATAGTAAAATATTTGATAAAAATGAAAAACTCTGTGATCCCGCTACCATTGATAGAGTGCACCAGGAAAAAATGTCTCCCGAAGAAAGGGTAGCCCATTTTGAAGAGATAGAAAAACCTTATAGTGAGAAGCAGGCTTATATGGAAGCTACACGTTGTATGAGGTGCATGAGAATGGCCATGGTTGGGCTGGAAGAAAATAAATAGTTTGGGGTTTGTTTATGCCTGAAATATATATTAACGACAAAAAATACCCTTTTAACGAAGGCGATACTGTACTTGAAGTGGCCAAAAGGAATAACATTTATATTCCCGTAATGTGCTATCTGGAAAAAATAACTCCCACCGGTGCATGCAGATTCTGCCTGATCGAAGTTGAAGGAATAGATAAGCCCGCGGCGGCTTGCGTTACATATGCTTTAGACGGTATGAAAGTTTTTACCGATACCGAAAAAGTAATAAAAGACAGAAAGAGGATGATGGACTTTGTCCTGATAAAGCACCCCCTTGATTGTCCGATATGTGATAAAGCAGGGGAATGTATGCTGCAGGATATGGCGTACGAGTTTGGTATAAACGAAGAAAGCGTTCCTTCTGTAAAGCCCGATAAACCTGTTTTTGACTGGAATTTTATTATAAATGATACAAATTTGTGTGTAATGTGCGAAAGGTGTGTGAAGGTTTGTCATGAAATAACCGGCTGTTCTGCACTGAAGATAGAGGAGCGGGGATTTAACAATATAATAAACACAACCGACGGCATGGAGCTCAACTGTGACTTCTGCGGGCTCTGTGTCGATTATTGCCCTGTCGGTGCTTTGCTGGATAAGCCTTATAAACACAGCGTAAGATCCTGGGATTTGGATAAGAAAAACACATTTTGCAATATGTGTCCGGTGGGCTGTGAAATTGAGGTAAATATCCATAACAATGAAATATTCAGATGCAGATCCACTGAAAACAGTTATATCTGCTCTCTGGGAAGATACGCGTTTAAACACCCGGAACATAAGGACAGGATTGAAACACCGTTGGTGAAAAATTCTGGCAAACTTTCTGAAGTAAGCTGGGATGAGGCTCTGGATGAGTTTAAAAGCCGATTTAACAATATTAAAGAGCGTTATGGGGATGAATCCATTGCTCTGCTTTTAGGCAGCAGACTCAGTAATGAGGCTGTTTTTGGGTACAAAAAGCTTGCAGATGAATTGAATATAAATAAAGTAGTAGCTGATATAGAGTTTGAGAACGGTGATTTTTACAAATTGCATAAGGAAAAGTTTGACACTTATGAAAATATAGGGAGTCTTGAAGGGATAAAAAATTCCGATCTTATTTTTGTTATAGGTTCCGATTTGGCTAATGAGGCATTAGGGGTCAAATGGAATGTTATGAACGCTGTCATCCATAATAATTCAAAACTGGTCACAATCGGGGCACAAAAATATGAATACGATTATTTTACAGATGCCAGTCTCCTTGCCGACTACGGTGATTATGCAGGTATTTTTGAAAATATAAAAACGGATAGTGAAGATATTCCTTCCAGTATAAGGGAGTATATAGACAGGGCAGAAAAGATAACATTTATTGTCGGTAATGAATACATTTCCTCTGAAAAGCAGCCGGAAAGTGTTTATGCTTTCTATGATTATGTGGGCTCTGATAAAGTGGAAAATTTCTTTCTCGTGAGTGATAAGACAAATATTGCCGCTATTTGTAATTCAGGTATTTTGGATAACGGGTATACTCCTGCAAAACTGAATAAAGAGATGGTTAATTCTAAGATTAAAGCGGTGTTGGCTGTTGGTTTTTATCCTTCTGAAACTTACGGCGCTTATAAATCCTTAAATAAATCGATTGGCAATCTTGATATGCTGGCTTCTGTGGATATATATAAAAATAAATTTAACTCCAATGCAGATATTGTTATGCCGGCACTTACTTCTCTGGAAAATGAATGCAGTTATACCTCTCTGGACGGCAGGATATTCAAAACGGATATGGTGCATGAGCATAAGTGTTCAGCTCTTTCCGATGTTACTATTTTATCGAAAATAGGCGCCTTATTTGGCATTGATATGCCTGAGTCAGCTCCTGAATTCTGGAATGAAAATGTAGCAGGGCAAAACGGTTATCCGCAGATGGATTTTTATGAAATTGACGGATATGTGAGAAAAGAGAGTAATCCTAATATTAATAAAACAACCTTTTCCTACCAAAAGCCGGCTGAGGGTTCTGTGGAAATTCTTGTAAATGCCAGATATCATAACAACTACTTATCAACAAAGGCTGTTGTAGAGAAAGATGTGGACGGGTATTTGAAAAAATATTATTTTGATGTTGATGAGACAGTACTTTCAGGCAAGGATGCATGCTATGACGGTCACTGCAGCATAAATGACGAAATAGCAAAAGGAACGGTTCTGATTCCTAAAAATTTGAAATAGATATGGAAAAACCGGAGTGTACACTCCGGTTTTTTGTTTGCAAAATATATATTTGCCATCTCCCATTTTTTAAGAGCTATGACAGTTTGTTAGTTCTAAGTGCTAAGTAACTTTGAACGGTGAACTCACCCTTTACCCATTACGCTTAAAGCATCTCGTGTCACCCATCACGGCATTGTTTCAAAGGTAACGGAAATTGTCCACATCGAACAATCCTTTATCTGTTAGTTTCAGGTGAGGGATGACTTCCAGGGCCATAAAGCTGAGTGTTCCCAAAGGGTCTGTCAAAGTGCAGCCCATTTTTGCTATAAGTTCATTGATATACTCTAAACCCTCCGCTACAGTATCCGGGGTTTTTGACGTTACGAGCCCACCGATTTCAAGCGGAAGTGTAAAAAGATTTGTCTCATCAAAGACTGCCAGGCCTCCTCCGTTGTTTATAACGGAATTTACCGCCTTTAATATACTTTCATTGCTTGTGCCAACTGTTACGATATTGTGACAGTCATGAGCAATGGAAGAAGCAAATGCTCCTTCTTTCAGATTAAAACCTGTAATTTTACATGCGGCACGGTTTCCGTGTCCATATCGTTCGAATACACATAATTTTAATATATCATTCTTTAAGTCATATGTTCTTGATGAATCAACCAAATGTTCTGTTATCAGACTTCCGTCTTTGATTTGGATGCATGCCTGTTCATTGTTCATTTGGGGAATTTCGGATTGGACGGCGATATTCATAGAGTTTTGCAGTTTTTCAGGGACTGGTGTGCCTCTGTTTTCCCGTGAATAATGGGAAATCTTTTTACCGCCTACGTAAATATCTTTTATTTCGAAAGATTTGCTGTTGATATCGGCAATGATGAAGCTTGCATACATTCCCGGCTTGATTTCAGCATAGCTGTCCAGCCCATAATATTTTAGGCCGTTTCGGCTGGCGGCTTTCAGAACGTTAACAGCCGGTATCCCCAGCTGCAAAGCTTTGTTTACATTATAATTTATATGCCCGTCCCTCATAATGTGATTCAATGATTTGTCATCCGTGCAGAACATTATATCATCAGGGTATTCTTTTATATGTTCGTAAGCCTCGCTATCGGTGTGTTCTGCGGAGCCTTCCCTTAAGAATATTTTAAGGCCGGCTTCAAGTTTTGTTTTTATATCATGGTATGATTCGCTTTCATGATCATCCATTACACCCGCAGCAACATACTTTAACAAATCATCCCCGCTTAATCCTGGGGCATGACCGTTAATGACCTTACCCAAAGCGTTAGCTCTTGCAATTGATACAGCAAACTTTTTTTCACCCTGAATAACGCCGGGGTTATTCATCATTTCGCCTAAACTGACCACTTCCTCTCTTTCAAGCAGAGATGATATTTCCTCAGCACTCAATTCGGCGCCGGATGTGGCAAAAGGTGTTGCCGGGACACATGAAGGAACGGCAAACTTTATGTTACAAAGGGAATGTTTTGACTCATCCATGAAATATTTAACCGCTTCTATCCCACCGACATTTGCAATTTCGTGATTATCGGTAACCACATGAAGAGTACCCTGTTTCGATACGATATCACCGAAAGCAGAAGGAGTGAGATGAGAGCTTTCAATGTGCACATGACAGTCGATAAACCCGGGTGTTATATACAGACCGGCACCGTCATAGTATTCGTCCGCATAAGGTCTGGAGCCGGTGATTTCTGCAATAACGCCGTTGTTAATCAAAACATTTGATTTGAAAAATACGTCTTTATCAAAATCGGGAATAAAAACGTCTTCAAAAAGTGTTTTCATATTTTAAGCAGTCCCCAGGTATATAAATCTCGCTATAAAAATCAGTGCCAAAATCCATACCGTAAGCTTAACCTCTTTAGCTTTTCCTGCCAGAGTCTTTGTTATGGGGTAAAATATAAATCCCATGGCAATGCCTGTTGCAATACTGTAGGAAAAAGGCATAGATATTATTACCATAAATGACGGGAGGGCTTCTGTCATATCCTCCCAGTCTATTTTGGTGACTGTTTTCAGCATGAAAACACCTACAATAACCAGAGCCGGTGAAGTTGCATATGCCGGTATGGATTCAGCTAAGGGTGCAAGGAACATACTTAAGAGAAACAGGATGCCAACTACAACAGACGTTAAGCCGGTTCTCCCGCCTTCAGCTACCCCTGAAGCACTTTCAATGTAGGTAGTAATTGTGGATGTCCCTAGTACACTACCGAAACAGGTTCCTACAGCATCCACAGATAATGCTCTGTTAACACGGGGGAATTCACCGTTCTTTTTGATAAATCCTCCCTGTTTTGCTACGCCAACCAGTGTTCCTGTTGTGTCAAACAAGTCAACAAACAGAAACGCAAAAACGATACCGAAAAAGCCGATATCCAGAGCCGAGGAAATATCCAATTTAAAGAATACCGGAGATATATCCGGCGGCATGCCTACAATACCTTTAAATTCGGACAGCCCTGCAAGAAGTCCTATAATCCATATAATCAGTATGCCGATAAGTATGGCACCTTTTAGTTTCCTGGCGATAAGAGCTCCTATGATAATTATCCCTATAATCGTCATTATTGCAGGTGAAGCTGTCATGTCCCCGAGAGTAACAAGTGTAGCCGGATGTTTGGCTATTATGCCCACCTCTTTTAAACCTATCAGGGCAATAAAAAGACCTATACCGCCAGCAGTGGCCAATTTAAGGGATTCGGGGATGGAATAAACAATGACTTCCCTTATCCTGGCAACTGTAAGGATAAGAAATATAATACCAGAAATAAAAACTGCTCCAAGAGCTGTCTGCCAGGAATAACCCATCTGCCCTACAACTGTGAAGGCGAAATAAGCGTTCAGCCCCATACCGGGAGCCAGAGCGAAAGGATAATTCGCAAACAGACCCATGAAAATGGTACTGAAACCTGCTGCAATAACTGTTGCCAGCATTACAGCTCCAAAATCCATGCCGGTTTTGGAAAGTATTGCAGGGTTTACGAAAATGATATAAGCCATAGTCATAAAAGTGGTAATGCCTGCGATAATTTCGGTTTTTACGTTGGTGTTGTGTTCGGAAAACTTGAATAAACGTTCTAACATAATATAACCCTCTTATCATATTTTTAGGTAATTTTTGTTTATCCCCGGCAGATGAATATGTCAATACTTTTGGATATTGGCAACCCCCCATTTTTTTAAGAGCTATGTCAATAGGGAGATTTCCACTCATATTCGAGATCGGAACTCATAACTACTGCCAGTAACCGCCTATACCCTTCTCTCATAATCTTAATTATTAGCAGATATTTACTCTGTTGAAAAGTTTATTCACAGGGTATGATCGGTAACTGGCAGTACGTTCCTCAAACATCGATCTCTTCATTCGTGGGAATTCCCCTATCGAGCTAATGTATTGTCAAAATTATAAATGCGTAGATTTTGGGATGTCGCTAATTTTGGATACGGCCAGCTCCCCACTTTTTAAAAGACCATGCCTATATCTGTTCATTATTATAGTGAAAAAATGAGAGAATGAGAGAATGAGAGAGTGAGGTAGGGAGATGGGGAGTGGAGGCAGAGGTAAAGGTAAAGGCAAAGGCAAAGGCTGAGATTATTGATAAGATTATGTGAGTGGGTGTAAATTTTGGGATGTTACTAATTTTAGATTTTTGTCCCATTTGAATTGAAGAGATACAAAAATTGTCTTTTAAATTCTTATGAGATGTTGTAAATTTATATGGAAAACTTATTAAAAAGGTTGATTTATGCGTGTAATTATCGACGGGCATTCGGTTGCATACAGGGTTTATTATAAAACTCCCAAACTCACTAACAGTAAAGGAGTACCGACATCCGTCGTTCATACGTTTCTTAATATTCTGTTGAGCCTTAAGGAAGAACTCAATCCAGAGGAAATGATCGTGACTTTTGATTCAAAAGGTAAAACAGAGCGTCACGGCTTGGACGAGGAATATAAGGCAAACAGGCAGCCCGCTCCCGAGGATCTCATACCTCAGATTGAAATGCTTAAAAATGTTATTCCGCTGCTGGGCGTGAATGTTTTTGCAAAAGAAGGGGTTGAAGCTGATGATATTATTTTTACCCTGTCTGAGGACAGTGCAGATGACGTTTATATTGTTACCAAAGATAAGGATATATATCAGCTTGTTAATGACAGAGTGAAGATTTATGATTATCAGAACGATAAGGTAATCGGTATAAAAGAAGTAGTTGATAAATTCGAAGTTACTCCGGAACAAATACCTGACTTTTTGGCACTTGTGGGCGACACTTCCGACAATATTCCCGGTGTGAAAGGTATAGGGCCTAAGACTGCAGCTCCGCTGCTTAAAAAGTACGGAAATCTGGAGAATATTTATGAGAATCTTGATGATTTGAAATCCTCGGTGAGAGATAAACTGGAAAAATACAAAGATGACGCTTTTTTGAGTAAAGAACTGACTGAGCCCATAAGAACTGAAATTGACTTTGAAAAAAATGAAACATTCGATGAAAATGGCCTTTTGCAGTTTCTGGAAAAATACGAGCTGAATCAGATAAAACAAAGGGTTTTCGGCAAAAAGTCAAATGTGGATTTGGGTAATGATAAGGTTAACAAACCGGATTTAGCTGCTTTTGTGGAAGGTTTGTTTTATACGGCTGATTCACACAACTACAATGAAGAAAACAATTATAAAAATGCTGCAGAGGCAAAATATGTTTTTTCATACAAGAACATATACAAACATCTTCAATCCCCTATAAAAGATGTCCTTGATCTGGAAATAATTTCCTGGCTCAATGATCCGGACTCCGGCGGTATAAAAAAACAGAAGGAAGAGGATGTCAGTGCATTTCTGAAAAGGCTTAACGAGCAGGCGGAAAGTATTTATGAAGAATTTAAAAAGAATGACTTTGAACAAGTGTATGAAAATATAGAAATTCCCACTGCCGAGGTTTTGGCCTGTATGGAGCTTGACGGTATCAAACTCAGCAGAGAAAAGTTAAAGGCAGTTGATGATGAGCTTGCAAGTGAATTAAATCAAATAGAGGGAAAAATCTTTTCCATCTTAAATAAAGAAATCAACCTTAATTCGCCTAAGCAGCTTTCTGAAGTTTTATTTGATGAGCTTGGGATAAAACCTTACAAAAAAACAAAAACGGGATATTCCACCAACGAAGAATCTTTGAAGAATCTTATTATAATGAATCCCGGATATGCCGAACTGCTGGAGCTGATACTGACACATAGAGAATATTCAAAATTGAAAAACACCTACACCGGCAAGCTCGGCGATTATGTGAATGCGGAGACCGGCCGTGTTCACTCCACTTTTAACCAGGTTGGTACAGCTACGGGGCGGCTCTCATCCTCAAATCCCAATCTGCAGAATATACCCCAAAGGGGAAAAGTTGCTTCCAGGATTAGGTCGGCTTTCATACCGGAGGAGGGTTATTCGCTTATCTCTTTCGACTATTCCCAAATTGAACTGCGTCTTCTGGCGCATCTATCAGGTGATAAAACATTATTGGAAGCTTATGAAGCGGATGCCGATATACATAAAAAAACCGCCGCCTCTATTTTTAATATTGGTGAGGAGGATGTTGACAGTAACTTAAGAAGGATTGCAAAAGCGGTAAATTTTGGTATTATTTACGGGCTGAGCCCGTACGGTCTGGCCAGAGATACCGGAGTAAGTCAAAAGGAAGCCAAAGAATTTATTGATAAATATTTTAAACTGTATCCTAAAGTGGATTCATATATCAAAGGTGCCCTCAAGCGAGCCAGAGAACAGGGCTACACCGAAACGATTTTTGGCAGAAAACGTTTTGTCAGGGAGCTTTCAAGTAAGAACAAAGCTCTGAGCAGCAGAGCGGAAAGAATTGCAATAAATGCGCCGATACAGGGATCTGCAGCTGATATTATAAAAAAGGCAATGCTTGATACCTTTGCATATCTTGCCGGCGAAAAGGTTAACGGCAGACTTATACTTCAGGTGCACGATGAATTGATTTTTGAAGTTAAAGACGATGAAGCGGACAGGGTATTTCAGAAACTCAAAGATATAATGGAGAAAATTGTTCACCTGGATGTCAATATGAGTGTTAAAGGGAAAATCGGCAAGGATTTGGGGGCATTGAAGTAAAATGATTATCACTGTTGTGAAGGGTGCTATATGAGCAAAGTAAACAATATACTGAAAGAAAACGGTGAGTTGAAAAGTGAACTTGAAGGTATTCTGGGTCTGGTCAAGGAAAATGAAGCCAAATATGAAGGGTTTAAGGTGGTTGAATATGCCTTTTTGATGTCTGAGAGCCTTGAGGATTATTCAGAGAAGCCGTTAAAATATCTTGAAGAAATTTTTTCCATCGACAAAGCAATACTTTTTATAAATAACAGTGAGTTTGATGAGGAAGTTTTCGGTGAGATTGATTATCTGGATAATGTTATTTTTACTGAAGATAAGACATTCAGATACTTTTATCTTGAAAAGAGACCGTATTGTGATTCGGGTAAAACCAATATGATAAAAGAGTTTGATTTGAAAAATGGCGATTTCGGCTCATATCTTTTCTCCCCAGTGATTGAAAATAATAAAATTATTGCCAGTCTTAATTTATACAGCGTTGACCCTTCAAGGTTTGACGGGGAAAGCAGTTTTGATTTTATCAGGGATCTGTCTTTTAAAATTTCAGTTTCTCTCAGGAAAATTTATGATTCTCTAAAGCTTTACAGGCAGTCCCGGGTGGACATAATGAGTAACACCTATAACACCCTTGCTATGTACGAATATCTTAATCAAGCACTTCACAGGTATCTGCGCTATGGCTGCCCTTTTGATTTTTACCTTTTTGAAATAAACGATCTTAAGAAGATTGTGGATAAATACGGTCATCGTGCAGGAGACAAATTTATACGGAGCTTGGGCAGTCAGATGTATGAAAATTTCCGCAAAAGTGATATAATCGGCAGATTCGGCCGGGATGTGTTTTATCTTATCATGCCCCACAGTGATGGGTCGCTTTATGATGATATTGTTTATAAATTTAAGCAAATTCTTCAGAATGTCTGCAAAGAAAACGATTTTGACACCGATCTTGGGGTGGCTACTGGTCATATTGATGCTCGCAGGATTTCTTCTTTTACGGAAAATGAAAAGTTGTGTTCTGAAGATATTTTGAATATTGTGGACGAGCTTCTCTCAAAAAACAGATAAATAGCCTGAAGGTGGTGTATGATAATTGACAAGAACAGCGACAAACTTAACAAAATTCTCAACAGGGGAGAACTTTTTGACGAGAAATACTTGTCTGTTGTGATGGATATACTAAAAGATGTAAGAGTCAACGGCGACAAGGCTGTAAAATCGTACACAATGAAGTTTGATAATCATGATTTAAATAAAAGCTATGTTATCTGCGCCGATGAGTTGAAATCAGCTTATGAAAATCTGAAGAGTGATTTAAAAAATTCACTAATAAAGGCTGAAAAGTCCATCCGTTTTTATCATGAAAAACAGATGGAGAAGACATGGCTTATTAACAAAGATAATGGGGTGGTACTTGGTCAGAAAGTTGCTCCTATTCAAAATGTCGGAATATATGTTCCGGGCGGCAAAGCTGTTTATCCCTCGTCAGTTTTGATGAACAGTGTTCCGGCAAATGTTGCAGGTGTGGAAAATATTGTAATGACAACTCCTGCTGTACAGGGCAAAGTGCAGGATAGTGTTTTGGCGGCGGCGTATCTCGGCGGGGTCAAAAAGGTATACAAAATTGGCGGTGCACAGGCTGTGGCGGCTATGGCTTACGGAACCGAAACGGTTGAGAAAGTGGACAAGATTGTAGGACCCGGTAATATATTTGTTGCGCTGGCTAAAAAGCTTGTTTTCGGTTTTGTGGATATTGACATGATTGCCGGTCCTAGTGAGATAACAATAATTGCCGATGAATCGGCCAATCCTCAGTTTGTTGCAGCTGATATGCTCAGTCAGGCCGAACACGATGAGATGGCTTCCTCCGTGCTGATTACAGATTCAAAATCATTGGCTGAAAAAGTAAATGCCGAATTGAAAAAGCAGCTGGACGAATTGCCGAGAAAAGATATAGCTGAGGCTTCTATAAAGGAATTCGGTGCCATTGTGCTGGTTGAAAACCTGGAGAAGGCTGCACAGATTTCTGATAAGATTGCACCTGAGCATCTGGAGTTATGTGTGGCAAATCCCTACGAGCTCATGTTTAAAGTTCGGAATGCCGGAGCAATTTTTCTTGGACATTATACCCCTGAAGCTGTGGGGGATTATATTGCAGGGCCTAACCATACACTTCCAACAGGAGGTTCTGCCCGATTTTTTTCACCTTTGGGCGCATATGATTTTCTTAAAAGAAGCAGTATTGTAAATTTTTCCAAAGATGCTTTAAAAGAGTGTGCTGAAGATGTTATGGGTATTGCAGAAAGTGAGGAACTTACAGCCCATGCCAAGTCCGTGAGAATCCGTATCTAATGTTTGCACCAATTGTAAAAATAAAATGGGTATTTTTGGAATGTGCTTGGTTCTGAAAATCGGAGAATATATATGAGTTTTACGATAAGAATATGTTATTTAATTTTTTTGCTTACTTTTCTGATATCCTGTTCTGCTATAAATCAAGGTAATTTTCTAAATAATAAGACAGGTACAGAGGATATTGCATCTAAAAATTATCAAAAATCAGGGCCCGGTAATATATCAAAAACAGATAATAGTTCTGGTGAGCCTTTTTTGCCGGACTTTACTTTAGAAAATCTGTATAAACCGGGATTTTCGCTGAAACATGCAGGTATCTTTGATAAAAAACTGGATATTGACCGTGCAGTTAAGGAAAACTCCAAATATGACATTCCCATTGTTGTTACTGAAAAGGTTGAATATTATTTAGAGCTATATGCCAGACGTTATCCACAGACATTCCAGAAGTGGCTGAACAGATCTTACAAGTATATGTATATAGTACAGGATATCTTCCTGAAGAACGGTTTGCCGCTTGATCTTGCCTGCCTGGCTTTTGCCGAGAGCGGTTTTAATGTCGGCGCTTATTCCCATGCCGGTGCCGGGGGTATGTGGCAGTTTATCGACTCCACCGGTGAAATTTACGGTCTGAAGAATAATTTTTGGGTTGATGAAAGGAGAGATTTTGAAAAATCGACTGAGGCTGCTGCCGAACATTTAAAGTATTTATATGAGAATCTTGGAGATTGGTTTCTTGCAGTTGCTGCTTACAACGGCGGTTACTACAAAGTTGTCCAGGGAATAAAACGTTATAATACTAAAGATTTTTTTCAGTTGAAAAAGTACAGATTCTTATACAGGGAAACGGAAAACTATGTCCCAAAATTTATTGCTCTTACGATACTTTATAATAATTACACGAAATATGGATTTAAAGTGCCGGATACTTCTCCGCTTGTTTACGATAAGATTACTCTAAATCAGCCGGTTAATTTATATCTCATTGCCGATAAGTTTAATATATCAGTGGATAAGCTGAAAGAGTTGAACCCTTCACTTAAAAGACCTATAACACCTCCGACAGACGGTTTTACACTAAGGGTACCATTTGGCAAAGGCAGGATGGTGAAAACTGCTCTTGCTAACGGCTCGCCGGAAGATTTTCTTGGTCTGAAAATATACAGAGCGGACAAGAATGAGTCGGTTTGGAAAATTGCCAACAAATTTAATACATCTGTTTATGAGCTTAAGCGTTTGAATGGTATTAATTATAACAGAATAGTATATGACAGAATTGTTTTTGTTCCGAATAAAAAACTTTATACTGCCGGATATTACGACAAGTTTGTCAGGGAAGTCAGGCCTTATGTCCCGGATGTTTATATCGTGAAAAAAGGGGACAACCTTTATGATATTGCACACAGGTTCGGTTTGTCACTTAACGACCTTATGGCTATGAATAAAGGGATAAATCCCCGCCTTATACATCCGGGCGATGCCGTTGTTGTCTCCAGAAAAACAGATTTCGATTATGTCAGGGTGGCCAAAAACGGTAGTGCCGAATATGTAGTGCGGCGTGGTGATACTTTATGGGGTATTGCCAACAGGTTTGGTACTTCCGTAAATAAAATTATGAGAGCGAACGGACTGGAGAACGCAAAATTAATGCCGGGTAATGTTCTTGTTGTTCCCAACTGATAGTTTTTTATTTTAATGAGAGTGTGATAGCCTATTAGTGGGAATTTGGGAAAAAAATGTATAAAAAACTTGACAAAAAAAATTAATTTGGATACTATCCACATCCGCTACTTGTTGCTGGCGTAGCTCAATTGGTAGAGCAACTGACTTGTAATCAGTAGGTTGGGGGTTCAAGTCCCTTCGCCAGCTTTTAAAGGGGAGATACCCGAGTGGCCAAAGGGGGCAGACTGTAAATCTGCTGGCGTTTGCCTTCGGAGGTTCGAATCCTCCTCTCCCCATAAATGCGGGTGTAGCTCAGATGGCTAGAGCATCAGCCTTCCAAGCTGAGGGTCGCGGGTTCGAATCCCGTCGCCCGCTTAAATTTGAGAAGATAAGACGGAGGTAGTAAAAGTGTGCCTTCGTCTATTTTTTGTTTGTATAAAAGAAATATGCCCACGTGGCTCAGTCGGTTAGAGCGCGTCCTTGGTAAGGACGAGGTCACCGGTTCAATTCCGGTCGTGGGCTTTAAAACAATGGAGGGAGTACTATGTCCAAGCAAAAGTACGAAAGGAAGAAACCTCACGTAAACGTAGGTACGATAGGCCACGTTGACCATGGTAAGACGACATTGACAGCAGCGATGACGCATGTACTGTCATTAAAGGGGTACGCGGATTATATTGAGTTTGGTAATATAGACAAGGCCCCTGAAGAGAAGGAGCGTGGGATAACGATAGCCACAGCTCACGTTGAGTATGAGAGTGACATACGTCACTATGCTCACGTAGACTGCCCTGGTCACGCTGACTATGTAAAGAACATGATTACAGGTGCAGCCCAGATGGACGGAGCGATTTTGGTAGTAAGTGCAGCAGACGGCCCAATGCCTCAGACAAGAGAGCATATTCTTTTGGCGAGACAGGTTGGTGTACCGAGCATAGTTGTTTTCATGAACAAGTGTGACATGGTGGATGATGAAGAGTTGTTGGAGCTTGTGGAGTTAGAGATTCGTGATCTTCTGAACACCTATGAATTTCCCGGAGATGATATTCCGATAATCAAGGGAAGCGCTTTGCAGGCATTGGAGAATCCGAAAGATGAAGAGAAGACGAAATGTGTTTGGGAATTACTGCAGGCGATGGATGATTATATACCTGCTCCTGAGCGTGATATAGACAAGCCGTTTCTGATGCCGATAGAGGATGTGTTCACGATATCGGGCAGAGGAACAGTTGTTACGGGCAGAGTGGAGCGAGGCAAGGTAAAAGTCCAGGATGAGATAGAGATAATAGGACTTACAGACACTCGCAAGACTGTGGTAACGGGAGTTGAAATGTTCCGTAAGATCCTTGATGAAGGGGAAGCCGGAGATAACGTAGGAGTACTTCTGAGAGGTATCAAGAAGGATGATGTAGAGCGTGGTCAAGTATTGGCAAAGCCTGGCAGTATAACACCTCACCGTAAGTTTAAGTGTGAGGCATATATATTGACAAAAGAAGAGGGTGGTCGTCATACGCCATTTTTCAGCGGTTATCGTCCTCAGTTTTACTTCCGTACGACGGATGTAACCGGAGTGATAACATTAGCTGAGGGAGTAGAGATGGTAATGCCCGGAGATAATATCAGCTGTGACGTGGATTTAATCCAGCCGATAGCAATGGAGCAGGGATTGAGATTTGCTATTAGAGAAGGCGGCAGGACAGTAGGTGCCGGTGTCGTTACAGAAATCGTGGAGTAATAAAGAATGAGAGATATTGTGATATTGGCGTGCACAGAGTGCAAAAACAGAAACTATAATACGACGAAGAATAAAAAGACGACCACAGGCAAACTGGAATTCAGTAAATACTGCAAACATTGCAGAAAACATACACTTCATAAAGAGACCAAATAAGATAGAAGTAGGCCAGTGGCTCAATTGGCAGAGCACCGGTCTCCAAAACCGGGGGTTGGGGGTTCGAGTCCCTCCTGGCCTGCCATATCCTTATTGTATTGGGAGTTCATTGTGGGAAAAATAACAACGTTTCTAACCGAAGTAAAAGAAGAGTTAAAGAAAGTAACCTGGCCCAGTAAAGATGACACTATTGGTACAACTGCTGTGGTAATTGTGCTTGTAATTGTCATTTCTGTGTTTTTGGGAGTGGTTGACGCCGGGCTTTCAAGACTTTTCAATCTGTTAATAGGGTAGTTTAATGGCTAAAGAATGGTATGTTGTTCACACATATTCCGGTTTTGAAAAGCGGGTTAAACAGCTGCTGGAAGAAAAAATTAAAAATGAAAATTTATATGATGACATTGATGATGTGCTTATACCCACAGAAGATGTAGTTGAACTCAAAAAGGGAAAGAAGAAAATAAGCAAGAAAAAAACTTTTCCGGGGTATATACTTGTTCATATGGAAATGAACACCACGAACTGGCATAAGGTTAAGTCAATACCTAAAGTAACCGGTTTTGTAGGAGGGATAAGCCCCGTTCCGATTCCTGAGCAGGATGTAAAGGCCATGATTGATCTGGCTAAATCACAAGCTCCACGTATGGCCGCCAAATATATGAAAGGAGATACCGTGGAAGTTGTCGACGGTCCTTTTTTAGGTTTTAACGGTGTAGTGGATGAAGTGAATCCTGAAAAAGAAAAAGTTAAGGTAATAGTAAGTATTTTCGGAAGACAGACACCTATTGAGCTCGACTATTTGCAAATTAAGCGTGTGGGCTAAATTTTTGGAGGAAATGCAATGGCTAAGAAAGAATTAGGTCAAATAAAATTACAAATACCCGCGGGAAAAGCTAATCCTTCTCCACCGGTTGGTCCTGCACTGGGGCAGCGCGGTGTGAATATTATGGAATTTTGTAAAGCTTTCAATGCGGCAACACAGAATCAGGGTGATGTGATTATCCCTGTTATTATTACTGTGTATGAAGACAGGTCTTTTACATTCATCACAAAAACACCACCTACTTCCATGCTTATTAAAAAGGAACTGAATAAAGAAAAAGGTTCCGGCAGTCCCAAACTTGAGAAGATAGGCAAATTATCCGCAGATCAGGTTAAAAAGATTGCTGAGATTAAATTGCCGGACTTAAATACCGATGATATAGATCAGGCAGTAAAAATTGTTGCCGGCTCTGCAAGAAGTATGGGAGTGGAAGTAGAACTTTAAATTTAAGGAGTAATCATGGCTAAACATGGGAAAAAATATAAAGAAGCTTTAAGTAAGATTGACAGGCTTAAAAGCTATGAGTTGCAGGAAGCTTTGAGCTTGCTCAAGGAAGTGACTTTTGCCAATTTTGACGAAACGGTGGAAGCTGTCGTTAAATTGGGGGTTGATCCAAGGCATGCAGATCAAATGGTCAGAGGTTCTGTTAGTTTACCCCACGGAACTGGTAAAACTGTAAAAGTTCTTGTCTTTGCAAAAGGGGATAAAGCCCAGGAGGCAGAAGAGGCAGGTGCTGATTATGTAGGCGACGACGATCTGGTAAGTAAAATTCAGGGAGGTTGGTTTGAGTTTGACAAGGTAGTCGCAACACCCGACATGATGGCAAGTGTAGGTAAGTTAGGTAGGTTGTTAGGGCCAAGAGGATTAATGCCCAACCCCAAAGTGGGCACAGTAACAAACAATATTAAAGAAGTGGTAAGTGATCTGAAAGCCGGTATGATAGAATACCGGGTGGACAAGGCCGGGATAATACATGCCCCGGTTGGAAAGAAAAGTTTTGAAAGCACACAGTTGGCTGAAAATCTTAAGTCGTTGATCGATTCGCTGGTAAAAGCGAAGCCCGAATCTGCCAAAGGGCAGTATGTAAGAGGAGTTTATATCTCTACAACGATGGGACCCGGACTTAAAGTTGACCAACAACAACTGCTTGGAGAATTGAAACTGTAAAAGATCGAAAGTAATTCTGGTTGAAGAAGCAGGTGTGCAAACGTAAATCCTGCGGAAACCGGTTGTTATAGATGCGGCCGGAAAGAGGAGGACTAAATTGAGAAGAAGTGATAAAGAGCAGTTAGTAGAAGAACTTTCAACCGAAATATCTGAAGCTTCTGCAATTTTCCTTACAGATTTTAAGGGGTTGAACTTTCCCCAGATGGAAAATGTCAGGAGTACAATAAAATCTTTAGACAGCAACTTTAAAGTTGTTAAAAATAGACTTTTGAAACTGGCCCTGGAAAAACAGGAAATTGAGGGACTTCATGAATACCTTGTACAACCTACAGCTTGTGCCATTGTTAAAGGGGAACCAACAGCAGTTGCCAAAGAGTTCAAAAAATTTGCCAAGGAATACGACTCTTTCGAGATCAAAGGTGGATACTTTGAAGGGGCAGTTTTAAGTGATCAGGATATTATTGCCCTTGCGGATATACCTTCGAGAGAGGAGTTGTTGTCGAAAATGTTAGGAAGCATGACAGCGCCGGCAAGAAATTTTGTCTCCCTTCTTGCAAACGTTCCAAGGAGCTTCTTGAATGTGCTTAATGCCGTTAAGGATCAAAAAGAAAAATAATTAACTTATGGAGGATAGGATATGTCTATCACAAAAGAACAAGTAGTAGAATTTATCGAAAATATGTCTGTTATCGAGCTGGCTGACTTTGTTAAGGAGCTCGAAGAGAAATTTGGCGTTTCTGCTGCAGCACCTATGGCTATGGCCCCAGGTGCGGCTGCAGGCGGTGAGGCTGCTGAAGAAGCTGCTGAACAAACTGAATTTGATGTGGTATTGTCTTCTGCAGGTGATAAGAAGGTTCAGGTTATTAAAGTTGTCAGAGAGATAACCGGACTTGGGCTTAAAGAAGCCAAAGCTCTTGTGGACGGTGCTCCAAAACCTGTTAAGGAAGGTGTTACCAAAGAGGAAGCAGAAGAGCTCAAGGGAAAGCTTGAAGAAGTTGGCGCAGGAATAGAAATAAAGTAACTATTTTTAAAATTTAAAGCAATATATTCATTAAGGGCGCAGCTGCGCCCTTAATGTATCTTAAGTAATCAAAATATAATTCCCGGCAGGTGGAAAACATGACAAAATCTTCAAATTCCATCGAAAGATTAAATTTTTCAAAAATCAGACAGGTGGTAGATTTACCGGACTTAATCGAAGTCCAGAAGGAATCATATGCCCAGCTGCTTCAGGAGCATGTACCTTCGCATGAAAGATTGGAAAAAGGTCTGGAGCAGGTATTCAGGGAGGTCTTTCCCATTACCGATTTCAATGAGACATCTATTTTGGAGTATGTGAGCTATGCTCTTGATAAAGCTAAATACACAGCATCTGAAGCAATACAGCGTAAAACAACATATGCTGCCCCGCTTAGAGTAAAAGTTCGTTTGGTGAACTATGATATAGATGAAGAAACCAATGAAAAATCCGTATTATCAGCAAAAGAGGCTGACGTTTATCTTTGTGATATTCCTTTAATGACAGAAAGAGGTACATTTGTCATTAACGGTGTGGAAAGGGTAGTTGTAAATCAGCTGCACCGCTCACCCGGGATATTTTTTGAAGATGCTACAGCAGGTAAAAGTGTTGTGGAAAAACACTTGTATAGCGCGCGAATAATCCCTTACAGAGGTTCCTGGATAGATTTTGAATTTGATGCAAAAAATGTGATGTACGTCAGAATCGATAAAAAACGGAAGATTCCCGTAACCGTACTTCTAAAAGCTCTCGGTCTGGATGAACAGAAAATACTTGGTACTTATTACGGTACAGAAACGGTACATTTCACTGACGAGGGGTTGGTTAAGGATTTTGAACCGGAAAAAATTATCGGCAGAAGGAACAGCCGGGAAATCAAAGACGAAACCGGCGAAGTACTGGTAAAAGCCAATTACAAAATTACAAAAGCAGCAAGAAAAAGGCTTGTTAAAGCGGGCATCAAATATATACCGATTAATATAGAGGATATTGAAGAAACATTTATAGCAGAAGATATTCCTGATCAGGAAGGGGAAATTATTGCTGAGGCAAATACTCCTATCAGCGAGGAAATTCTTGAAAGGTTGAAAGATAATGAAATAGAATCTTTCAAAGTTTTGAGTATTGACAGGCAGTCAAGCGACAGTGCTATAAGAGATATTTTAGCATCTGACAAGGTTAAAACACAGGAAGAGGCTCTTCTTGAAATCTATAAGAAGCTGCGTCCCGGTGAGCCGGCCACTCTTGAAACTGCACAGAATCTGTTTGATAATCTGTTCTTCAATGAAAAACGTTATGACCTCTCCCGAGTTGGAAGACTTAAAATTAATAAAAGACTGAAATTGGATACTCCGCTTGATACAACTACATTGACACCTGAAGATATAGTGGAGACAGTGAGGGTGCTGGACAATATAAGACAGGGGCTCGATAAAGTAGACGACATTGACCACCTGGGTCACAGACGGGTCAGAGCTGTGGGTGAACAGCTTCAAAATCATATACGAATAGGTCTTACAAGAATGGAAAAGACCGTAAAAGAAAGGATGAGTATTCAGGATATAGAGGATTTATCTCCTCAGGATCTCCTTAATGCCAAGCCTCTGTCAGCTTCCATAAAAGAATTTTTCGGGAGTTATCAGCTTTCGCAATTTATGGATCAGACAAACCCTCTCAGTGAAGTTACGAACAAAAGGAGACTTTCTGCACTGGGTCCCGGAGGACTTAACAGAGAAAGGGCTGGTTTTGAAGTAAGAGATGTTCATACATCCCATTACGGCAGAATCTGTCCCATTGAAACGCCTGAAGGACCCAATATCGGCTTGATAACTTCATTGACGACTTTTGCTCGGATAAATGAATTCGGATTTATAGAAACACCTTACAGAAAAGTTGTAAATAACAGGGTAACGGATGAAGTTGTCTATATGTCCGCTATTGAAGAAGAGGACTTTTGCATTGCGCAGGCTAACGCCCCTCTGGATGAGAAAGGATATTTTATCAGAGATGTTGTGGCCTCAAGATACAAAGGGGAATCGGTAACTTCGCCTAAGGAAGATATTCAATATATGGACGTTGCACCGATGCAGATAGTTTCAGTTTCCACTGCTCTTGTTCCGTTTCTGGAACATGATGATGCTAACAGGGCACTTATGGGATCTAACATGCAACGTCAGGCGGTACCGCTGGTCAAAACAGATGCTCCGATAGTCGGTACCGGTATGGAGAGCAAAGTTGCCAAAGATTCCGGAGCCGTTATAACTGCCAAAAATGAAGGATATGTGGATTACGTGGATGCTGAGAAAGTTGTTATACGTTATGAGAAAGAAGAAGATTTCGGAATAGATGTTTATGAGCTTGTAAAATACAGAAGATCCAATCAGGACACGTGTATCAATTACAAACCGATTGTTAATAAAAACGATCATGTAGCAAAAGGCGATCCTATTGCTGACGGTCCTGCTACAGACAGGGGCGACCTTGCTCTGGGCAGGAATGTTATTGTGGCGTTTATGCCTTGGATGGGTTACAACTACGAAGACTCCATCCTGGTTTCTGAAAAACTAGTTAAAGAGGACGCTTTCACTTCCATTCATATTGAGGAATACGAAGTTGAGTCCAGAGATACCAAGCTGGGACCTGAAGAAATCACCAGAGATATTCCCAACGTAAGCGAGGAAGCGCTGGCTGATCTTGATGAAAGCGGTATTATAAGAACAGGCGCCCAGGTTAGTGAAGGTGATATTCTGGTGGGAAAGGTTACTCCCAAGGGAGAGTCTCAGTCCACCCCTGAGGAAAAACTGCTCAGGGCAATTTTCGGTGAAAAAGCCGGAGATGTTAAGGATGCTTCATTGAGAGTCCCTCCTGGTATTACAGGTACGGTGGTCGATGTCCAGTGTATGACAAGACGCGGTGTTGAAAAGGATGAAAGAACTGAAGAGATAGAACATGAAGAGTATGAGAAGATAAAGTATGACTATAAGAAGAAGCTTGAATCGCTTGAGGTGGCAAGAAAGAATAAAGTAATTGATCTTCTGAGCGGCAAGACACTGCAGGATTCTTTCGAATCGGAAAGTGTGAAGCTCGATGCCGGCAGTAAACTTACTAAAAAGGTATTGAACAAGCTTGACTATTCGGAACTTGTAATGCTGCCCATAAAGAAAAAGAATGAATTTGAAAATAATTTGTCACAAATAAACGCCATATACTTCGATCGTATCAAAATGGTTGAGGAAGACTCCAAAGACTTGAAATCGAAAGTCGAAAAAGGTGATGAACTTCCAGCCGGTGTATTGAAGTCGGTCAGGGTTTACATTGCAGTGAAGCGTAAGCTGATGGTGGGCGATAAAATGGCCGGAAGACACGGGAACAAAGGTGTTATTTCCAGAATTCTCCCTGAAGAGGATATGCCGTTTTTACCTGATGGTACCCCTGTTGAGATTGCGCTGAACCCCCTTGGTGTTCCATCCCGTATGAACGTGGGACAGGTATTGGAAACACACCTGGGATGGGCTGCAAGAGCACTCGGACTGCATATTGCAACACCGGTGTTCGACAGTGCGCAGGAATCAGATATTAAGGAAATGTTGAAAAAGAGCGGGTTCCAGACAGACGGGCAGACGATTCTTTTTGACGGAAGAACAGGTGAACGCTTTGACCAGGAAGTCACCGTTGGTGTAATGTATATACTCAAACTTCATCATCTTGTGGAAACCAAAATTCACGCCAGATCAACAGGTCCGTATTCTCTGGTTACGCAGCAGCCTCTCGGAGGTAAAGCACAATTCGGAGGTCAGAGACTTGGTGAAATGGAAGTCTGGGCGCTTGAGGCTTATGGAGCAGCCCATGTGTTACAGGAGATGCTGACTGTTAAATCAGATGATGTTGAAGGAAGAACAAAGGTTTATGAAGCAATTGTTAACGGTAACCTGGACTTTGAGGCAAGTATGCCCGAGTCTTTTAATGTTCTTATAAAAGAACTGCAAGGTCTGGCACTCGATGTTGAGCTGATGACAAAAGAAGAGCTCGACAAAGAGGAAACGACAGAAGAAGTTGATGAAATAGAAAATTAATGGAGGGCTAAGTGACAACTATTAAAACAAATCCGACTAAGGATGATAAAAGCCCGGTTTTCTTCGATGCTTTGAGAGTGAGAATCGCGTCACCGGAAAAGATAAGAAGCTGGTCTTCCGGTGAAGTTTTGAAACCAGAAACGATAAATTACAGGACTTTTAAGCCGGAAAGGGACGGGCTTTTCTGTGCAAAAATATTCGGTCCTGTGAAGGACTGGGAATGTCTTTGCGGTAAATATAAGCGTATGAAACACAGAGGGATTGTCTGTGAAAAATGTGGTGTGGAAGTTATTCAGTCCAAAGTAAGACGTGAGCGTATGGGGCATATCGATCTTGCTTCTCCTGTGTGCCATATATGGTTCTTCAAAGGCTCACCCAGCCGCATTGGAGCAATGCTTGATCTGAATATTAAAGATATAGAGCGGGTAATATACTTTGAGTCGTATGTTGTAATAAATCCGAAATCAACACCTTTAAAAGAGAAAGAGTTACTTAGTGAGGAAAGATACAGGAAGTTGGTGGAAGAGTACGGTCACGGCTCCTTTGTTGCAAAAATGGGCGCTGAAGCTATAAAGGATCTTCTTAAGAAAGTTGATCTTGATCTTTCTATAATTGAGCTGAAAACGGAGCTCAAAGAAACAGGCAGCATGCAGAAAAAGCTTAAAATTGCCAAAAGACTTAAAATCATGGAGGCTTTCCGCCGGAGTGGTAACAGACCGGAGTGGATGATATTAGATGTTGTGCCTGTAATTCCGCCGGAATTGAGACCGCTTGTTCCGCTGGATGGCGGGCGTTTTGCAACAAGTGATCTGAACGATCTCTACAGACGCGTAATTAACAGAAATAACAGGCTCAAAAAACTCATGGAGCTGAATGCCCCGGAGATTATTGTCCGTAATGAAAAGAGAATGCTTCAGGAATCTGTTGATGCACTCTTTGACAACGGCAGAAGAGGAAGGGTTATCAGGGGCTCCAATAAGCGTCCTTTAAAATCCCTTAGTGACATGATTAAGGGTAAGCAGGGGCGTTTCAGACAGAATCTTTTGGGTAAAAGGGTTGATTATTCAGGCCGCTCGGTTATTGTAGCCGGTCCGCATTTGAAAATGCATCAGTGCGGGATTCCGAAACTGATGGCTCTGGAACTTTTCAAACCTTTTATTTATTATAAACTGGAAAAGGAAAAAGGATTAGCCGCCACCATTAAACAGGCTAAAAAGATGGTGGAGGAGCAACGCCCTGAAGTCTGGGATATTCTCGAGGAGGTTATTTCAGAACATCCAGTTATGCTGAACAGAGCGCCCACACTTCACAGGCTGGGAATTCAGGCTTTTGAGCCGAAGCTTGTTGAAGGTAAGGCTATACAGCTGCACCCCCTGGTTTGTCCGGCTTTTAATGCCGATTTTGACGGTGACCAGATGGCAGTTCATGTTCCGTTATCCCTTGAGGCACAACTGGAAGCAAGAACACTAATGCTTTCCACTAACAGTGTACTTTCACCGGCCCATGGAAAACCTCTTTCCGTTCCCACTCAGGATATGGTGCTGGGCATTTACTATCTGACCAGAGGTATGGATAATGCAAAGGGCGAGGGGAAGGTATTTTCATCAGCTCAGGAAGTGGTAGTTGCATATGATCAGAACAAGCTTGATCTGCATGCCAGAATCAAAGTCAGAATAGATGATAAAATTTACGATACTGTAACCGGCAGAGTTATACTGTTTGCAGTAGTACCGGAAGGAGTGGATTTTGAGGTTGTAAACAGGGTCCTCGGTAAAAAGGAACTGACAAAGCTTGTAGATTATGTTTATAAAAAACAAGGGAATTATTATACGGTGAAATTCCTGGATGACTTAAAAGATTTAGGTTTTCGCTATTCCACAAAGGCCGGTTTTTCAATATGTGTGGACGATTTTGTGATTCCTGAAGAAAAACAGCAATTTGTTGACGAAGCTTTTAAAAAGGTTATGGATATAGAGGAACATTATCGTGAAGGTGCGCTGACAGCCGGTGAGCGCTATAACCAGATAATCGATATTTGGTCACGTGCGAATGATTCTATCACCAATAAGCTTATGACCAATCTGGCTAACCTTGGTGGTGATAAAAGTGCGGAAGATAAACATGAAAAATTTTATAACTCTATATTTGTAATGGCTGACTCAGGTGCACGGGGAAGTAAGGCACAGATAAGTCAGCTTGCAGGTATGAGAGGGCTTATGGCCAAACCTTCAGGTGAGATTATAGAAACGCCTATTATTTCTAACTTCAGAGACGGTCTTACTGTGCTTCAGTACTTTATTTCCACACACGGTGCAAGGAAAGGTCTTGCTGATACCGCTCTGAAAACGGCTAATTCTGGTTATCTTACAAGAAGGCTTGTGGACGTGTCTCAGGATGTAATCGTTTCCGATGAAGATTGCGGAACTATTAAAGGTATAGAGATAAGTGCTCTTATGGAAGGCAGTGAAGTTATTGAAACCCTTGGGGAAAGAATATACGGAAGATATACGCTTGAAGATGTTTATGATCCGGTTACTGATGATCTGATTATTGACGCAAATACACTTATAACGGAAGAGCTCGCAGAAAAAATAGAGCGCTCAGGTATTGACAGAATTACCGTAAGATCTGTGCTGACCTGTGAGCTGGACCACGGTGTATGTAAGCATTGTTACGGCATGGATCTTGGCACAAGAAGAGAAGTGGAAGTAGGCGAATCAGTCGGTATAATTGCTGCACAATCGATTGGTGAGCCGGGTACACAGCTGACGATGAGAACGTTTCACATTGGTGGTGCAGCCTCGGCATCCGCTGAAGAATCCGGTATAAATGCCAAATTCGGCGGTAAAGTGAAATTTGTGGATATTAATCTTGTCAGAAACCGTTATGAACAGAATGTAGTACTTAACAGAAACGGCAGTATTCAGATAATAGATAAGGACGGCCGGGTAGTTGAAAAATACAATATTACATACGGAACGAAAATTCTTGTGGAAGATGGTGAAACTGTTAATCAGGGCAGGCTGCTGGCCGAATGGGATCCTTTTGCAGCGGTAATTATGACGGAACAGGAAGGTAGGGTAGCATTTGGAGATATTATTGAAGGTGAAACCCTGAAAGAGGATATTGACCCGATTACCGGACTTTCTCAGAAAGTTGTGATTAGTAACACGAGGGATAAGAAGCAGCCCAGAGTTTCTATCAAAAACAAAGAAAATAAAACTGCAGAAAGGTACATTCTTCCAGTCGGAGCTATGATAACAGTAGAAGAGGGGGAAGAAGTATATCCCGGTGATATTGTAGCTAAAATACCGCGAGAAACCCAAAAAACAAAAGATATTACTGTGGGTCTTCCCAGGGTTGCCGAGCTTTTTGAGGCGAGAAAGCCGAAAGAGCCGGGTATAATTGCTGAGATAGACGGTGTGGTGAAAATAGAAGGCAGTACAAAAGGTTACAGAAAAGTTGTTATTGAAAATGAGGAAACAGGCGACAGAAAGAACTACAATATTTCTATACAGAAATACGTTAACGTCAGAGAAGGAGACAGAGTTAGAGCTGGTGAAGCGCTTGTTGACGGCCTCGTTAATCCTCATGATATTCTGGCCGTTCTTGGTGAAGAGGAATTGCAAAAATATATTGTTGATGAGATTCAGGAAGTTTACAGAAAACAGGGCGTAACTATCAACGATAAGCACATTGAGGTCATTTCAAAACAGATGCTAAAGAAAATTTTAATTGAAGAGCCCGGAGATTCAGAATTTATGCCGAATGAAGAGGTATATAAAGCCGATTTCACCAAAGTTCAGCAGGAGCTTTTAGCCGAGGGGCTTACACCCCCCAAAGGCAGACCAATACTGCAGGGAATTACAAAGGCTGCATTGAATACTGAAAGTTTTATTTCTGCAGCCAGTTTTCAGGAAACAACCAGAATCCTTACCGATGCTTCTTGTTCCGGTAAGACGGACAACTTGAGAGGACTTAAAGAGAATGTGATTATGGGTAAACTTATCCCTGCGGGCACGGGTTCCGATCACATTAAAACGGAAAAATTCAAGTTTATGAAGAACTGATGAGCGGGAGGGTTTCTCCCGCTTTTTTGCTGCGTTAATAAAATCGCATAATAAACCTTGACATTAGTAAAAACCGTTGATAATATCTGAGGCTCATTTTGAGGTAAGTATATTTATGCGTAATGATAAGACTGTAGTGATAAAACGGCAGATTAAACCGCATATAAAAGGGATAAAAAATACAAGCGTTTCAACTTTTGGAGGTGTTTAGGTGCCAACTTTGAACCAGTTAGTGAGAAAGGGCAGAAAAGAAGTAGGGAAGAAAACAAAATCTCCTGCATTGAGAGATAATCCTCAGAGAAGGGGAGTTTGTGTAAGGGTTTATACTACAACACCCAAAAAGCCTAACTCTGCATTGAGAAAGGTCGCAAGGGTGAGGCTTACCAACGGTGCTGAGGTTACAGCATATATACCGGGAATAGGCCACAATCTTCAGGAGCACTCTGTTGTGCTGGTAAGAGGCGGCAGGGTAAAGGATTTGCCTGGTGTTAGATATAAAATAGTCAGAGGTGCTCTGGATACAGCCGGTGTTGCAGACAGAAAACAGAGCAGATCAAAATATGGCGCAAAAAGGCCAAAGTAGGAAGGTGATTTATGGCTAGAAGAAGAGTAGCGAAAAAAAGAGTGATAATACCTGATCCCATCTTTCATGAAACTTTGGTTACCAAGTTTATAAACAGTCTTATGTATGACGGCAAGAAGTCTGTTGCGGAAAAGGTGTTTTATGATGCTATGGATATGATAAAAGAAAGACGCGGAGAAGAAGGGCTGGATGTGTTCAAGAAGGCCATTGATAATATAAAACCCGTACTGGAAGTTAAATCCAGAAGAGTGGGCGGCGCTACCTATCAGGTGCCCGTTGAAGTCAGGGCTCAAAGAAGGCAGGCACTGAGTATCAGGTGGCTGATAACGGCCGCAAGATCCAGAAGAGAGAAAACCATGGTTGAGAGGCTTGCTTCAGAGATAATGGATGCAGCCGATAATAAAGGTGTATCCATTAAGAAAAGAGAAGATACACACAGAATGGCTGAAGCAAATAAAGCCTTCGCTCATTTCAGATGGTAGAAGGAGGTATTAGTGGCTAGAAAGTATTCGCTCGAAAGACAGCGGAATATAGGTATTATGGCACATATTGATGCCGGTAAAACGACAACGACAGAAAGAATATTATTTTATACAGGTGTAAATTATAAAATAGGCGAAGTTCACGACGGTGCTGCAACCATGGACTGGATGGAGCAGGAAAAAGAACGCGGGATTACGATTACTTCAGCTACAACCCAATGTTTCTGGAACGATCACAGGATTAATATTATAGATACTCCCGGACACGTTGACTTTACCGTAGAAGTGGAAAGGTCTCTTAAGGTTCTTGATGGTTCTGTAGCCGTTTTTTGTGCGGTAGGCGGGGTTGAGCCCCAATCTGAAACAGTTTGGCGTCAGGCTGATAAATACAGTGTTCCGAGGATTGCTTTTGTCAACAAAATGGACAGAGTGGGAGCAGACTACTTTAGAGTTGTTGATATGATAAAAAATCGTCTTGATGCAAGACCTCTGGTTTGTCAGCTGCCCATAGGTGCAGAAGATACTTTTGAGGGTGTTGTTGACCTTATAAAAATGAAAGGTATCGTTTGGCACGGTGAAGAGCTTGGTGCCAAGTATGACTATATAGATATCCCGTCTGAATATGTTGAGCAGGCTGAAGAATACAGAGAAAGCCTTGTTGAAACTGTTTGTGAGACAGATGAAACGTTAATGGAAAAATATTTTGAAGGTGAGGATATAACCGAAGAGGAGCTGGTTTCCGCAATAAGAAAAGGAACGAACAACCTCGAATTTACCCCCGTTTTCTGCGGGAGCGCTTTTAAAAATAAAGGTGTGCAACCTTTGCTTGATGCAGTTGTTGACTATATGCCTTCACCGCTTGATGTGCCACCTATTAAAGGTTTTAAACCGGGTACGGAAGAAGAAATCGTCAGGAGACCGGTGGATGATGATCCTTTTGCCGCTCTTGCTTTTAAAATAACAACTGACCCTTATATGGGACAGTTGACATATTTCAGGGTGTATTCGGGAAGTCTTGAAGCAGGAAATTATATTTACAACGCTTCCAAAGATAAAAAGGAGCGTGTTGGAAGGCTTCTGAAGATGCACTCAAATAAAAGGGAAGAGATTAAGGAAATTTTTGCCGGTGATATTTGTGCCACTGTCGGTTTGAAGTTTACGACAACAGGCGATACCCTGTGTGATGAAAAAAATCCTGTAGAGCTTGAATCTATGGAATTTCCGGAGCCTGTTATATCCGTGGCTATTGAGCCTAAGACACGTAGTGATCAGGATAAATTGGCCTCAGCATTGGCAAAACTTGCTCAGGAAGATCCCACTTTTAAGGTTAAGGTTGATGATGAAACCGGTCAGACCATTATATCGGGAATGGGTGAGCTGCATCTGGATATTATTGTTGACAGACTATTGAGAGAATTCAAAGTCGAGGCTAATGTGGGAAGTCCCCAGGTTGCATACAGAGAAACTATCAGAAAAACCGTTAAACAGGAATCTAAATATATAAAGCAGTCAGGTGGTAGAGGGCAGTACGGCCATGTTTGGCTGGAGCTTGAACCTCTTGAGGCTGGCGAAGGTTTTCAGTTTGAAAATAAGATTGTAGGTGGTGCTATCCCTAAAGATTTTATCCCTGCAGTTCAAAAAGGTATTGAAGAGGCAATGGAAGCCGGTGTTCAGGCGGGTTTTCCTGTTGTGGATGTTAAAGTAAGGCTTTATGACGGTTCTTTTCATGAAGTTGACTCATCAGAGATGGCTTTTAAAATAGCGGCTTCAATGGGTTTTAAGGATGGTATGAAAAAGGCCTCCCCGGTTATACTGGAGCCAATAATGAAAGTTGAAGTAGTTGTACCTGAAGAATATATGGGTGATGTTATGGGAGATTTAAACTCCCGTAGAGGAAGAGTGGAAGGTATGGATTCCAGAGGCAATACTCAGGTGATAAACAGTTATGTTCCACTTAAAGAGATGTTCGGATATGCTACGAACCTGAGATCATTAACGCAAGGCAGAGCGACTTACACAATGCAGTTTAGTCATTATGAGGAAGTGCCTGCGACTATTGCTGAAGAAATTGCAAAATCAAGAGTATAGAGTCAGGAGGAAAGGATGTCCAAGCAAAAGTACGAAAGGAAGAAACCTCACGTAAACGTAGGTACGATAGGCCACGTTGACCATGGTAAGACGACATTGACAGCAGCGATGACGCATGTACTGTCATTAAAGGGGTACGCGGATTATATTGAGTTTGGTAATATAGACAAGGCCCCTGAAGAGAAGGAGCGTGGGATAACGATAGCCACAGCTCACGTTGAGTATGAGAGTGACATACGTCACTATGCTCACGTAGACTGCCCTGGTCACGCTGACTATGTAAAGAACATGATTACAGGTGCAGCCCAGATGGACGGAGCGATTTTGGTAGTAAGTGCAGCAGACGGCCCAATGCCTCAGACAAGAGAGCATATTCTTTTGGCGAGACAGGTTGGTGTACCGAGCATAGTTGTTTTCATGAACAAGTGTGACATGGTGGATGATGAAGAGTTGTTGGAGCTTGTGGAGTTAGAGATTCGTGATCTTCTGAACACCTATGAATTTCCCGGAGATGATATTCCGATAATCAAGGGAAGCGCTTTGCAGGCATTGGAGAATCCGAAAGATGAAGAGAAGACGAAATGTGTTTGGGAATTACTGCAGGCGATGGATGATTATATACCTGCTCCTGAGCGTGATATAGACAAGCCGTTTCTGATGCCGATAGAGGATGTGTTCACGATATCGGGCAGAGGAACAGTTGTTACGGGCAGAGTGGAGCGAGGCAAGGTAAAAGTCCAGGATGAGATAGAGATAATAGGACTTACAGACACTCGCAAGACTGTGGTAACGGGAGTTGAAATGTTCCGTAAGATCCTTGATGAAGGGGAAGCCGGAGATAACGTAGGAGTACTTCTGAGAGGTATCAAGAAGGATGATGTAGAGCGTGGTCAAGTATTGGCAAAGCCTGGCAGTATAACACCTCACCGTAAGTTTAAGTGTGAGGCATATATATTGACAAAAGAAGAGGGTGGTCGTCATACGCCATTTTTCAGCGGTTATCGTCCTCAGTTTTACTTCCGTACGACGGATGTAACCGGAGTGATAACATTAGCTGAGGGAGTAGAGATGGTAATGCCCGGAGATAATATCAGCTGTGACGTGGATTTAATCCAGCCGATAGCAATGGAGCAGGGATTGAGATTTGCTATTAGAGAAGGCGGCAGGACAGTAGGTGCCGGTGTCGTTACAGAAATCGTGGAGTAATAGAGGTATATAATGGCTGAACAAAAGATACGTATAAAATTAAAAGGCTACGATCACAAAATACTGGACAAAGCAGTAAAGGATATAGTCAGCACGGCCAAGAGGACAGGGGCACAAACTGTGGGTCCTATACCATTGCCCACGAAAAAGGAAAAATTTACAGTCCTGAAGTCTCCGCATGTTAATAAAAAGGCGAGAGACCAATTTGAAATCAGGACTCACAAGAGACTTGTTGATATTTTTGAGCATAACCCACAAACTATAGACGCACTGATGAAGCTGGAGTTATCAGCAGGTGTGGATGTTGAAATAAAACTATAAAGGTAGGGCAGGTCAATGTATAAGGCAATATTAGGAAAAAAAATAGGGATGAGTCAGATTTTTACTCCTGAAGGTAAAGTAATTCCTGTTACAGTTATTGAGGCAGGCCCTTGCACAGTAGTACAAAAGAAAAACGTAGCCAGTGACGGCTACAATGCTTTACAAATGGGGTATCAGAAGATTAAAAAAGTTAAAAATGTAACCAAACCTATGATAGGTCATTTTAAGAAAAACAATCTTGACCCGTTTAAGGTTCTCAAAGAGGTCAAAGTTGACAATCCTGACGAGTATGAGATAGGTCAGGAAGTTACAGTGGAAGCATTTGCCGAGGGTGATGTTATTGATGTGCAGGGAAAATCTATCGGCAAAGGGTTTCAGGGTGTTATGAAAAGATATAACTTTGGTGGAGGTCCTGCTTCACACGGCTCAAATTTTCATCGTGCGCCCGGTTCAATCGGTATGTGTGAAATGCCCGCGGAAACTCCTAAAGGCAGAAAAATGCCGGGAAGAATGGGCGGTAAAAAAGTCACTGTCCAGGGGATCAAAGTTGTCAGAGTTATGCCGGAGAAAAATCTGTTGTTAGTAGCCGGAGCTGTTCCCGGGCATAAGAATTCCACTGTATTTTTAAGGGAATCTACCAAGAAACAAAAAAGTAATTAGAGGTCGTTATGAGCAAATTGGATGTTATAAATACAAATGTAGACAAGGTGGATGAGTTGGATGTATCCGAACAGTTGATGGATTATCCGGAAAAGCCTTGGCTGATACATGAAGTCGTAAAAATGCAGCTTGCTGGCAGAAGAGCCGGAACACACGCCACAAAAAACAGGGCTAATATATCCGGGGGAGGCAAAAAACCCTGGAGACAGAAAGGTACAGGCAGGGCAAGAGCCGGCTCATCCAGATCTCCTCTCTGGGTTGGCGGCGCTACAATGTTTGGTCCTCAGCCTCGCAGTTATGCATATAAGATGCCCAAAAAGAAAGTCAGATCGGCTTTAAAATCTGCCTTTAGTTCAAAGCTTAAAGATGGTAGTGTTAAAGTTTTCGATAAACTTGCTACTGAAAACGGCAAAACTAAAGAAGCTGCAGAGATTTTGACAAAATTGAATGCTGACAGAAATGTACTTATCCTTTTCACCGAGTACGACGAGAAGCTGATAAAAGCATTTAGAAATATCCCTTATGTAAAGCTTTTGAATGTGCAAGGATTGAATGTGTACGACACTGTACATGCTGAAAATATTTTAATGTCTCAGGAATGCCTTCAAAAAGTTATGGAGGTATTGGAAAAATGATATCTGTTTATGATGTAATTAAAAAGCCTTTGATTACTGAAAAGGCCGTAAGTTTAAAAGAAGATCAGAATCAAGTCGTGTTTTCGGTTCATCCGCAGGCTAATAAATTACAAATAAAGCAAGCTGTGGAAGAACTCTTTGAAGTTAAAGTCAAAGATGTACAGACCATGAATTTTAAGGGCAAAAAGAAACGTTTCGGCCTTACTCTGGGAAGAAGAGATGACTGGAAAAAAGCGGTGGTTGTGTTAGAAGAAGATCAAAAGCTTGAGTTTGTTTAAGAGAGGAATGTTATGGGTGTTAAAAAATATAAACCGACGTCACCTGGTGTCAGGTTCAGAACAAATGATGATTATTCCAATGTGACTGCTGAGAGACCTGAAAAGTCATTGGTAAAGCCTCTGGCTAAAAAAGGTGGAAGAAACAGTTACGGAAGAATTACAGTCAGGCATAAAGGCGGTGGAAACAAAAGGCTTTACAGAGTAATTGACTTTAAAAGGAATAAGATTGATGTTCCCGGTGTCGTTAAAACAATAGAATATGATCCGAACAGGAGTGCAAGGATTGCGCTTGTTGTATACGCCGATGGTGAAAAAAGATATATTCTTGCGCCTATCGGGCTGAAAGTCGGTGATAATGTTTTAAGTGGGAAAGATGCCGACATAAAACCAGGTAATTCACTGTTGCTGAAAGAGATCCCCGTGGGGACTGTCCTTCATAATGTGGAGCTTAGGCCTGGCAAAGGCGGGCAACTGGCAAGATCGGCCGGTACTTATTCCCAGCTTCTTTCAAAGGAAAAGGGGTATTGCCACGTCAGACTGCCTTCCGGTGAAATCAGGCTGGTAAACGCCGAATGCAGGGCAACAGTTGGACAGGTTAGTAATCCTGAACATGAAAATCTGTCTGTAGGCAAAGCCGGAAAGAACAGATGGTTTGGAATACGCCCAAGTGTTCGTGGCGTTGCCATGAACCCGATCGACCATCCCCACGGTGGTGGTGAAGGAAGATCAAGCGGCGGCAGACATCCTGTTACGCCATGGGGTAAACCAACCAAGGGTTACAAAACAAGAAAGCGTAACAAGCCGACAAATAAATATATTATTTCAAGGCGTAGATAAAGGAGGATAACGTGCCGAGATCCCTCAAAAAAGGACCCTTTATAGATGATCATTTGCTGGATAAAGTAAACACAGCAAAAGAGAAAGGGGATAAAAAGGTTATTAAAACCTGGTCAAGAAGAAGTACAATTCTGCCTGAAATGGTGGGTTTGACATTTGCAGTGCATAATGGTAACAAATTTATCCCTGTGTATGTAACTGAGAATATGGTCGGTCACAAGCTCGGTGAGTTTGCTTTGACGCGTACGTTTCGCGGCCATAAAAAAGATGACAAAAAAGTTAAGAGATAGGTGGGATGATCATGGATGTTCAAGCTAAAGGAAGGTATGTAAGAGTATCTCCCAGAAAAGCTCGTCTCGTAGCTGACTTGGTAAGAGGCAAAAGTGCGGAAGCCGCAATAGATATTCTTAATTTTACACCGAAGAAAGCGGCAAAAGATATAACGAAAGTTATAAAGTCTGCAGTTTCAAACGCTGAAGAAAATCATGGCGTGAGAGATGTTTCCGGACTGAAGATAAAGGAAATCAAAGTTGACGGCGGTCCTATTCTGAAAAGATATATGCCGAGAGCCTACGGCCGGGCGACAATGATACGCAAAAGGACCAGTCATATAACAGTTGTTTTGTCGGAATAGTGGAGGTGAAATAGTGGGTCAAAAAGTACATCCTGTGGGAATTCGGATTGGAGTTAATAAAAACTGGAAGTCCGTTTGGTATGCAGGTAAAAGGGAATACAGAAAAAATCTTATGGAAGATCTGAAAATCAGAGATTTCCTTAAAAAGAGGCTGAAACAGGCCGGAGTGTCTTCAGTTGATATAGAAAGAATGGGCTCTAAACTTAAAATAACCCTCAATACAAGCAGGCCCGGGATTGTTATCGGCAAGAAAGGGGCTGAGATAGAAAAATTGAAAAAAGAGCTTAATAAATTCACTGCTGCTGATGTACAGGTCGGTATCAGGGAGATTAAGAAGCCCGAAACCGATGCACAGTTGATCGCTGATAACATAGGTTTTCAGTTGATCAGAAGGGTTGCCTTCCGTAGGGCAATGAAAAAAGCCGTACTGCAGGCTATGAAAGCCGGAGCTCAGGGGATAAAAGTTATGTCATCAGGACGACTTGCCGGATCGGATATGGCGAGAACCGAGTGGTACATAAGAGGAAGAGTTCCGCTTCAAACGCTGAGAGCAGATATTGAGTACGGTTATTCCGAAGCTTTGACCACATATGGGATTATCGGAGTTAAGGTTTGGCTTTTTAAAGGTGAAATAATTGAAGCTAAGAATAATAGTAGTGCAGAGGTAGATTAATCATGTTAATGCCAAAAAAATTAAAATACCGAAAGCAGTTTAAAGGCAGAATCAAAGGAAAAGCTACAAAAGGCAATTCTATAGAATTTGGAGAATATGGTTTGCAGGCTACTCAGAAGGGCAAAATTACCAGCAGACAGATAGAAGCCGCCAGGATTGCTATTAACAGGTCGTTGCGAAGGGGAGGAAAGGTATTTATCAGGATTTTCCCCCATAAACCAATTACTCAAAGACCTGCTGAAACAAGAATGGGTAAAGGTAAAGGTGCTGTTGAATTTTATGTGGCTCCTATTAAGGAAGGTACAATATTATATGAAGTGCGCGGAGTATCCGAAGAGAAAGCGCAGGAAGCTTTGAGACTTGCTTCCCACAAACTGCCTGTAAAATGTAAGTTTGTCAGAAAATCCCAGGTTGAAGGAGGCGAGGAATGAATCCTTCAGAGATAAGAGAAATGACAGTCACTGAAATTGAAAATAAAGAAAAAGAGCTCAGTGAGGATTTGTTCAGACTCAAATTTAAACTGGCAACCGGAGAACTGGAAGATACGTCGAAAATTAAAATGACGCGCAGAGATATCGCCAGGTTGAAAACAATCCTAAAAGAGAAAAAAGCAGAGGTATAAGATGCAGGAAAGAGGTGTAAGAAAAACAAGAAAAGGCGTTGTTACCAGTAATAAAATGGACAACACGATTGTTGTTAAAGTTGAAGGGCTTAAACTTCACAGCAGATACCAAAAGTATATTAAAAGAAGTAAAGAGTTTAAAGCTCATGACCCGAACAATGAATGTAAAGTGGGCGATATAGTGGAAATTATGGAAACAAGGCCTCTCAGCAAAACCAAACGCTGGAGATTTGTAAAGTTGATAGAACGTCCGATTGGGGCTGCAGATAATAGTTAAATAGTTTAGGGGTATAAATATGATTCAGATACAATCTAATCTAAAAGTGGCAGATAACTCTGGTGCGAGAGAGCTACAATGCATTAAAGTGCTTGGAGGCTCAAAAAAGAAATACGGCAGAATTGGTGACATTATTGTTGCGAGTGTAAAAGATGCAATACCTGACAGTAATGTTAAAAAAGGCTCTGTTGTTAAGGCTGTAATAGTAAGAACGAGGAAGGAAAACAGGCGTACAGACGGGACCTATATCAAATTTGATGATAACGCTGCCGTTTTGATAAACAAAAATAACGAGCCGCTTGGTACACGTGTTTTCGGCCCGGTTGCAAGGGATTTGAGAGCTAAGGGATTTGTAAAAATAGTATCCATGGCTCCTGAGGTACTTTAGGAGGTAATAATGGCATTGGTAAAATATAAACTTAAAAAAGAAGACCCCGTTGTCGTTAAAGTGGGAAAAGATAAGGGCAAAAAGTCTAAAATACTTAAAGTTGACAAAAAAAACGGTAAGTTGTTTTTAGAGGATGTCAACGTGGTTAAGAGGCACACAAAACCGAATCCTATGGATCCGGACGGCGGAATTCATGAAAAAGAGATGCCGATAGACATTTCAAATGCAATGTATTACTGCAAAAAGTGTGATACCGGTGTGCGACTTGGTGTTAAAGTTCTCGGATCCGGACAGAAACAGAGATTTTGCAAGTCATGCGGCGAAATTGTCGATAAAGATTAATAGAGAGGTATAGGATGTCTGTTTTGAAGGAAAAATACAGAAATGAAGTGATTCCACACCTGCAAAATAAGTTTGGGTATAAAAATGTTATGCAGATACCTAAGATAGAAAAAGTTGTTCTTAATATGGGTGTTGGAGAAGCTATTGGTAATCCTAAAATTCTGGAAAATGCTGTTAGTGATATGACAATGATTGCCGGTCAAAAACCGGTTATTACTAAAGCTAAGAAATCGATTGCCGGATTTAAACTCAGAGAAGGTATGCCCATCGGGTGTAAAGTTACTCTGAGAGGTGAAAGAGCATATGAATTTTTGAACCGTCTGATTAATGTTGCTTTGGCAAGGGTGAGAGACTTTTCCGGTGTAAATCCGAAATCTTTTGACGGAAGGGGAAATTACGCTCTTGGCCTAAAAGAGCAAATTGTGTTTCCTGAAATCGATTACGATAAGATCGATAAAATTAGAGGTTTTGATGTTATTATAAGCACAACAGCACAAACAGACGAGGAAGCAAGAGAGCTTCTAAGGGCACTTGGAATGCCATTTGCAGAAAGTTAGGAGGAAATTGTGGCAAAAACATCGAAATACTACTCAGCAATGAGAAAGAAAAAATTTAAGGTAAGAGAATATAACAGGTGTCCCATTTGCGGCAGAGCAAGATCTTACATAAGAAGATTTGATATGTGCAGGATTTGTTTCAGACAGCTGGCAAATGAGGGAATGGTACCTGGTGTGAAAAAAGCAAGCTGGTAAACAGCTTGGATATCGATTACCTCGAAAAAAGGAGATGAATTATGGTAATGACTGATCCAGTATCGGATATGCTGGCACGTATCAGAAATGCAAATATGGTGAACCATCAACAGGTTAGTTTGCCGTATTCCAAATTAAAAGAATCAATTCTGGAAATAATGAAAAACGAAGGATATGTTAAAAACTATCGTGTTGTCACGGAAAACAATAAAAGCACGATTAATGTTCTTCTGAAATATTCTGAATTGGGTGATCCGGTTATTAAAGGCCTTAAAAAGGTAAGTAAACCGGGTAGAAGGCAATATGTAAAATCAAAAAATCTTAGCCCTGTACTTGGTGGACTGGGCACAGGGATCGTTTCTACTTCCCATGGATTAAAGACCGTCAAAGATTGTATCAATGAAAAAATCGGCGGTGAATATCTGTGTCAAATCTGGTAAATGGGGTATAAATTATGTCTAGAATCGGAAAAAAACCAATAGAGATACCGGCAGGTGTCAAAGTTAGTGTAAAAGATAATGTCGTAGCTGTTGAAGGACCCAAGGGCAAACTTTCTGAAACAATCCATCCTTTGGTTAATGTTAATCTTGAAGAGAGCAGTATCTCAGTTTCTATTAACGATGACAGCAAGAAGAGCAGATCTCTTTACGGCTTATCCCGGACATTGATTAACAATATGATTATAGGTGTATCCGAAGGTTTTCAGCGCAGCCTTGTGATTCAAGGTGTCGGATACAGGGTTGCTTTGAAGGGCAAGAGCCTGGATTTTTCTCTGGGTTACTCACACCCAATTGTGGTGGATCCTCCCGAAGGTATTGAATTTGCCGTTGAGGGTAATCAGAAACTCATTGTGAAAGGTGTAAGTAAGCAACAGGTCGGCCAGGTTGCGGCTGATATAAGAAAGCTCAGGAAGCCTGAACCGTATAAAGGTAAAGGTGTCAGATACGAAGATGAGCGTATTATAAGAAAAGCCGGCAAATCTGGAAAATAGTGGGGTGAAAAGTGGCTAAGTTAAGCAGAAGTGAAGTCAGAAGAAAAAAACATTTCAGAATAAGAAAAAAAATATCAGGTACTGCTGATAAGCCAAGATTGTGTGTATTTAAAAGTAATAAATATTTTTATGCACAATTGATAAATGATGAAAATGGTGTGACATTGGCATCGGCATCAAGTATAGAAAAAGACAATAAAGGTAATGCGAATAAGCAGTCAGCTACTGAGGTAGGCAAAAGAGTCGCCGAAAGAGCTTTGGAAAAAGGCTGCAAAGAAGTTGTATTTGACAGAAGCGGATATATTTATCACGGCAATATCAAGGCCTTTGCTGATTCAGCAAGAGAGGCCGGCCTCGAATTTTAAACAAGGAGGATACATTGAGCACAAATGATAACCAGTTAGTGGATAAAGTTGTAAACATAGGAAGGGTTACAAAGGTTGTAAAAGGCGGTAGAATTTTCAGGTTTACTGCTATCGTTGTGGTTGGCGATTATAATGGAAGAGTTGGAATAGGTCAGGGAAAAGCCCGCGAAGTACCTGATGCCATAAAAAAAGCTTCCGATGACGCCAAGAAGAATCTTGTGGAGGTTCCTGTGGTAAAAGGGACTATTCCTCATGGAACGATTGGCAAATACAGTGCGGCCGAAATTGTTATGAAGCCTGCTGCGCCCGGTACAGGTATCATTGCAGGAAGTGTTACAAGGTCGCTGTTTGAGCTTGCAGGTGTTCAGAACATACTCGCCAAGTCCACTCGAAGCAGAAATCCTTTGAATCTTCTTTATGCAGGATTAAACGGACTTTTAAGTATAAGAACTCTGGAAGAAGTTGCCGCAGCAAGAGGAAAAACCGTACAGGAAATTATTTAAGAGGTGTCTAAATGAAGTTGCACGACTTAAAACCGGCAGATAATGCCAATAAAGACAGAAAAAGACGCGGCAGAGGTGGCTCCAGCGGTCTTGGTACCACTTCCGGCAGAGGACACAAAGGCCAGAAGGCAAGATCCGGAGGGGGCGTAAGACCAGGTTTTGAGGGCGGTCAAATGCCGCTTACCAGAAGACTGCCGAAAAGAGGTTTCAATAACTCGAGATTTGCCAAAACTTTCGAAATTGTGAATTTATCAGATATAGACAGAAAGTATTCAGACGGAGAAACTGTAAACAGAGAATCTTTGGTTGAAAAAGGACTGATAAAGGGCAACAAAGATTTTATAAAGATACTCGGCGAAGGTGATATTTCTAAAAAACTAACGTTTAACGTTGATAAAGTGTCCGGCTCAGCGGAAGAAAAGATTAAAAAAGCGGGAAGCGAACTCGGCTGACGGAATATGCAGAACAAAAGAACCGCGAGGATTGAGGAAATATAATATTTATTGAGGTTATTAATGTTTAAAAAGATTGAGAACATATTTTCGGTACCCGAATTAAGAAAGCGAATATTGTTTACACTTGCCTTGTTAATTGTTTATAGAATCGGGACACATGTTCCCACTCCAGGAATAAATTCCGATGCTCTGCAGCAGTTTTTTGCCCAGCAGTCCGGCAACATTCTTGGGATGGTTGACATGTTCACCGGCGGTGCTCTCAGTCGTTTAACCGTGTTCGGGCTTGGTATTATGCCTTATATTTCCGCTTCAATAATTTTACAGCTTTTAACAGTTGTGGTTCCACATCTGGCTGAACTGAAGAAACAGGGTTCAGAAGGCCAGGAGAAAATAACCAAATATACCAGATATGGTACCGTAGGTATAAGTGCCGTGCAGGGGCTTGGTATAGCTATAGGGCTGGAAGCCATGAGTTCTCCCACAGGTTCGGCAGTTGTTATGTTTCCCGGGTGGGGTTTCAGACTTGTAACTGCTCTAACTCTGACAACGGGTACTCTCTTTCTAATGTGGCTTGGTGAGAGGATAACGGAAAAAGGTATCGGAAACGGTATTTCTCTTATAATTTTTGCCGGTATTGTTGCGAGATTTCCAGCTGCAGTGGCAAATACTTTTAGAATGATGCAGACGGGTGAACTTCAGATTATTACGCTGATTGTAGTGCTTGCCATTATACTTGGTGTTACGGCAGCTATTGTATATGTTGAGATTTCCAGCAGAAGACTGCCGATTCAATATGTCCGAAAAGCCGGAGCAGGAACCAGAGGTGGAAATGTATCCAACTCTTATCTGCCCCTTAAGCTGAATCCGGCAAATGTTATTCCGATAATTTTTGCTGCATCGATTATGTCATTTCCCAGTACTCTTTCAACATTTTCACAAAATTCGATTTTTGCTCAGATCGGTGTATGGTTTTCCCCTTCATCGCCTGTCTACTATATTATGTATGTAGTACTAATTGTGTTTTTCACTTATTTTTATACATCTATCATTTTTAACCCTGATGATGTAGCTGATAATATACAAAAAAGCGGTGGAGTCATACCGGGCAAAAGGCCAGGAAAAGCAACTGCAGATTTTATCGATTACGTTCTTTCCAGATTGACATTTATCGGAGCGCTTTATCTTTCTGTGTTGGCTATCCTGCCCCAGTTTATTATATCCTGGTTCAACGTTCCTTTTTATTTTGGCGGCACCAGTCTGCTGATTGTAATAGGTGTTGGCCTTGATCTCATTCAGCGCATTGAATCTCATCTGATAACACACAACTATGACGGTTTTTTAAAACGAGGAAAAGTTAAAAGAGGTGGTTTTGCATGATTAATATGGTTTTTTTGGGTCCTCCGGGAGCCGGTAAAGGAACTCAGTCCGAACAGATTATAAAAGATTTTGGAATTGTACAGGTTTCCACAGGTGATATCCTCAGAAACGCTGTAAAAGAGGAAAGTGAACTCGGAAAACTTGCAAAGAAGTATATGGATGAAGGCAAGCTTGTGCCGGATGATGTTATTATAGGTATTGTAAAAGACCGTTTGAAGGAAAAAGATTGTCAGAACGGTTTCATACTTGACGGATTCCCCAGAACAATACCCCAGGCCGAAGCTCTCGATAAAATGCTTGAAGATGACCTTAATATATCTTTGACACATGTGATTTCTCTGGAAGTGGATGACGGGAAAATTATTGAAAGATTGACCGGCAGAAGAACCTGCCCACAATGCGGCAGGGGATATCACATTTCTTTTGACCCTCCGAAAAAAGAGGGGATTTGTGATGAATGTAATACTCAGCTGATTCAAAGGGATGATGATAAAGAGGAAACAATCAAGAAAAGACTGAAGGTTTATCACGATCAGACTGAGCAGTTAAAGGATTATTATGGGAAACAGGGCATACTGACTACGGTGGATGGTGAAAAATCTCCTGATGAAGTTAATAAAAATATTAAAGACATATTAAGCTGATATATGGTTATATTGAAATCTTCTAATGAACTTGAATATATGAGAAGAGCCGGTGCAATTGTAAAAGATGTTCTTAACGGTTTATACGATATTATAAAACCGGGGCTTACTACAAAAAGTATTGACAAATATGTTAATGATACTATAATTTCCCGCTCAGCTACGCCTTCGTTTAAAAATTACCGGGGGTTCAGCGGTTCGGCTTGTGTATCGGTGAATGAAGTTGTAGTACACGGTATCCCTGGAGATAATGTTCTCAAAGAAGGCGATATAATAAGTGTGGATGTTGGAGCCTACAAAGACGGTTTTCATGGTGATGCCGCCAGGACGTACCCTGTCGGTGAAATAAGTGACAAAGCGTCAAAACTGATAGATGTAACAAAGGAAAGTTTTTTTAAAGGAATTGAAAAGGCGGAAGTCGGCGGGAGGTTATTGGATATCTCTCATGCTATTCAGACTTATGTTGAAGAGAATGAATTTAATGTAATAAGAGATTATTACGGGCACGGAATTGGCAGGGATCTGCACGAAGACCCTGCAATACCTAATTATGGAAAACCTAACCGCGGCACAAGGCTTAGGGCTGGCATGGTTTTAGCAATAGAACCTATGGTTGTTGAAGGCAGTTACGAGGTTGAAACCCTGGATGACGGCTGGACGGTCGTGACAAAAGACAGGGGTCTTGCTGCACATTATGAGAATACTGTGGCATTAACCCATAACGGGCCGGAAATACTAACAAACTAAGGAATTTGTATGGGGAAAAAAGATACTATCGAGTTTGAAGGCACAGTACTTGAAGCATTGCCCAATGCAATGTTCAGAGTGGAGCTGGAAAACGAACACGAAGTTTTGGCTCATTTATCAGGCAAGATGCGTATGCATTTTATCAGGATTCTACCGGGTGATAAGGTTACCGTAGAGATTTCCCCGTATGACCTGTCAAGAGGAAGAATTACTTACAGGCACAAATAAGCAAGGAGTCAGTAATGAAAGTGAAAGCTAGTGTAAAACCGATATGTAAAAAGTGCAAAGTCATTAAGCGCAGGGGAATTGTAAGAGTAATTTGCGAGAACCCCCGTCACAAGCAAAGACAAGGTTAAGGAGGCAATTAGTGGCACGTATAGCTGGTGTTGACATACCTAATAATAAAAAGGTGGAAGTGGGTCTTACCTATATCTACGGAATCGGTCCGAGTACCGCTTTGAGAATCGTTGAAGAATCCGGGGTAGACCGTACAAAACGAGTTAGCGAACTCAATGAGCAGGAAATCTCCGCAATCAGGAAATTTATCGATTCTCATCTAATGGTTGAAGGTGATCTGCGTAAAGAAAAGGCTATGAACATTAAGCGCCTCATGGAGATTAACTGTTACAGAGGCTACAGACATAAAAACAATATGCCCTGCAGAGGACAGAAAACACGCAGTAATGCCCGCACAAGAAGGGGCATGGCCGGAAGAGGCAGTATAAAAAGAAAATAAGTTTAGCATAGAGTGGAGGAATCATGGCTAAGCCAAGAAAAAGAAGAGAAAAAAGAAATATCCCGAAAGGTGTAGCGCACATTCAGTCAACATTTAACAATACAATTGTTACTTTTTCCGATATTAACGGTAATACGGTTTGCTGGTCAGCCAGTGGTGGGGAAGGGTTCAAAAACTCAAGAAAGTCCACCCCATATGCAGCACAACTGACAGCTGAATCAGCTGCTAAAAAAGCTCTTGATAACGGAATGAGAGAAGTGGAAATTAATGTGAAAGGTCCGGGAGCGGGCCGGGAAAATGCTATCAGGGCAATACAGTCTGCAGGCATTAAGATAACAGTAATCAGGGACACTACTCCTGTGCCACACAACGGCTGCAGACCGAGAAAGAAAAGAAGAGTATAATGTTGGAGGTTAGCTTTGGCTAGATATACAGAAGCAGTATGTAAATTATGCAGGAGAGAAGGGCAAAAGCTGTATTTGAAAGGTGAAAGGTGCTTTAAAGACAAGTGCGGTTTCGAGAAAAAAGGGTATCCCCCAGGTCAGCACGGTCAGATGCGTAAAAAAGTCAGTGATTACGGAATGCAGCTAAGGGAAAAACAGAAGGTTAAAAGAATATATGGTGTTCTTGAAGCGCAGTTCAGAGTATATTTTGCAAAAGCTGTGCAAAGGGAAGGTATTACCGGTGAAAATTTGCTGCAAATACTTGAAAGAAGGCTGGATAATGTTGTATTCAGATCAGGTTTTGCAAGCAGCAGGAATGAAGCCAGGCAATTTGTGAATCATAATCATTTTGTTGTTAACGGTAAGAAAATCAACATACCTTCTTTCCAGGTTAAACCCGGAGATGTTGTGGAGCTAAAGGAAAAAAGCCGTAAAATTCCACGAATAAATGAGTCCCTTGAAACGGCGGAAGGCAGAGGAATTCCCGAATGGGTTACAGTTGATAAAACGGGATACAAGTCTACTGTTAACAGGTTGCCCGCTAGAGATGATATAGCCTATGACATTCACGAACATCTGATTGTCGAGCTTTACTCTAAGTAACTATAGGTTAGTCAGTATTGGAGGATTATTTAATGATTGTAATGAACTTTAGAAGCCTTATAAAGCCTAAAAAGATTGAACAGGAAAAAGTTACAAAAAAGTACGGAAGATATTCCATAGAACCGTATGAAAAAGGCTTCGGTATCACTGTGGGCAACGCTTTAAGACGGGTTCTGCTTTCTTCGATAGAAGGAAGTGCTGTTGTAGGCATTAAAATTGATGGTGTGAACCATGAATACGCTACAATCCCCGGGGTTCTTGAAGATGTTGTTAATATTATTCTCAATGTTAAATCGCTCGATCTTAAGCTTCATACCCATGAACAGAGAAAAGTAAGAATAGAGAAAAAGGGTGAAGGGAACGTCACTGCTGCTGATATCGTAGGTGATCCCAATGTTGAAGTTCTGGATGAGAGTCAGCATATTGCGACTATAACTGATCCGAATGTAACGTTTAATATGGAGTTATATGTCGAAAGAGGTGTTGGGTATGCACCTGCAGAGGAAATGAAGGAAAAGTTTGACGAAGTTGATATTATTCCTGTCGATGCGGTATTCGCACCTATAAGAAAGGTTAATTACACTGTTGATAATGCAAGGGTTGGTCACAGTACAGATTATGATAAACTCATTCTTGAGCTTGAAACCGATGGTTCCATAAACCCTGAAGATGCTATTGCATTCGCGGCTAAAATTATAAAAGATCATATGGAACTGTTTATCAATTTTGAAGAGCCTGAGTATGAAGAAGAAGAAGAGGAAGTTGACGAAAAGAACGAGCAAGTCCTTGAACTTTTGGACAAAAGCATAGAAGAACTTGAACTGTCGGTGAGAGCGTATAACTGCCTTAAAAATGCAGAAATTAAAACTTTAGCCGAATTATGTTCCAAAACGGATGCCGAGATGCTTAAAACAAAAAACTTCGGCAGAAAATCACTTGAAGAGATTAAAAAAGTTTTGAGTGAACTGGGACTAAGCTTAGGAATGGATTTGGAGAGTATCGGTTATACCGAGAAAAATGAATCTGAGGGAGAGGAATAAATGCGTCACAGAATATCCGGAAAAAAATTAGGAAAATCAACTCCGCATAGATATGCTATGTTGAGAAACATGGCAAAATCTTTAGTGGAGCATGGAAGAATAGAAACGACTGTCGACAGGGCAAAAACTCTCAAACAGTTTGTTGAGCCTTTGATCACACTTGGCAAAAAAGGTGACATTTCCGCCAGGAGACTTGCTTTAAGGCGTCTGCCAGATAAGAAAGCGGTTCACAGAATTTTCGATGAGATATCACCCAAATTCAAAAACAGACCGGGCGGATACACCAGAATATTGAAAACAGGATACAGAGAAGGTGATAACGCAAATTCTGCAATAATAGAATTTGTAGAGGATATCAATGCTTCCGGACAATCTGCGGAAGGTGGGGAAACTGCAGAAAAGAGTGAATAAGCTTAATATGAATAAATCGTATACAAAAAGGGGGGGTGAAAGCCCCCCTTTTTTTTTAGAGGCAAAAAATCTACATTTTTCGAGAAACAATGAAACAATTCTGGAAGGTATCAATTTTTCCGGATCTTTTAGGGGGATTTGTCTTATTAAAGGGATGGTTGGCTCAGGCAAAACCACACTTTTGAAACTAATTGCAGATATATTTGAGCCTGATTCCGGCACGCTTTCTCTTTCATACGGTGAATTTGAAAGTACCAAATATTTTGTTCATGCCAATCCGGAATTTAATTTTGTAATGGGAAATATTCTGGATGAAATTAAAATAGCAGGGTTGAATTCGGAACTGTTTGAAAGCTATAATAATCTGGATATCGATGAATTGTCCGGCGGTCAGCTTAAAAAATTATCTGTTTTGATTGCCGTGGAAAGTAATAAAGATGTTGTTATAATAGATGAACCTTTTGAGATGCTTGATGATAATGAAATGATGAATATTTATCAAACAATAGTGGAGAAATCCGGTAAAAAAGGATTTATTATTGCAACACATGAAAATATTTTGGATGATGTGTCTGAAGTGATGATAAATCTGTGAGAGTTGGATGTTCTTTTGTGCTGATCAGCTGAGTTTGTCTGCTGACGGAAAAACAATATTTGATAATATTTCGTTTGAGCTTCGAAAGGGCAGTATTACATGCGTTTACGGAGGCAATGGCTCAGGGAAAACGGTGCTGATAAAAACCCTGCTGGGCCTCATACAGCCGGACAGAGGGTATACTAAAAAATTTATCAATAAAAATGAAATTGGCGCCTGTCTGCAGTTTCCTGAACATCTTATCTATCATTCGACGGTTGAAAAAGAAATCATAAGCTTAACATCCGACAGGGAATTGGCTGAAGAAGTTCTTGCAATTCTTGGACTTAACGGCAAGCGGACGGTTTCACCTATGTTCTTGAGCGAAGGGCAAAAGAGACTGATGTTCCTCCTGTCGATATTGGTTTCACATACACTGCTTTTTGTTGATGAGCCGTTTACCTCTCTTGATCGCAAAAGTATTGACTTTATCGCAGCCAAAATGCAATTTTACGCTGAAAAGGGCAAAAGCATTCTTTATACCACCAACAGAATTAAGGAAACTATACATGCTGATCAGATTGTTAAATTATAGAGGAATGTTATGAGAATTGAAGACCAGTTTGCACTTTACGGAAAAAAATGTGTGGATGAGGGGATGACAACCTCATTTTTCGGTAATATTTCTTTTCTGCAGGGTGATCTGTTGTATATAACAGCATCAGGAGCTATGCTCGATAATCTGGGCAGGAATGATATCCTGCAGATTAATGCAGGAAAGGAATCCTCAGCTGACAAAAGTGCATCATCTGAATTGTGTGTTCATCGTAAAATATACGAAAAAACATCGTTTAAAAGCATAATACATGCTCACAGCATGTATACGGTTATCCTTGCAAAATATATGTCACAGCTTTCATTTCAGCTTGACGAAGTTTTGCCTTTCCTGGACTGCGTACCGGTTGTTGAAGGTAAAAGCGGCAGCTTACAGCTGGCTGAAAAAGTGGCGGAAGCTGCAGAAAAAAGCTGTCTTGTGGTGGTGAAGGAGCATGGTGTGTTTGCCCTTGCTTCATCATTGAGGCAAGCCTATATCAGAATTTCTGCTTTGGAATATGTCAGCAAAAAGACTGTCCTTGAACAGATATATTACCGGGGCTGATGTGTGAATGTATTAAATGTTAAGAATCTTAATAAAAGTTACGCTGCCGAGCCTGTTTTCAGAAATGTGTCATTTTCTGTTAACAGGGGACAAAAGGTTGCATTAACAGGTCAAAACGGCAGTGGTAAATCCACTCTTTTAAAAATTATTTCCGGAGATATTCCGGCAGATTCAGGTGATATAATCCTGGCTAAATCATCAAAAATCGCTTCGATTACTCAGGAAACGGGTTTTGAAGGGACTCTTTTTGAGTTTATGCTTGAAGACTACAGAGATCTTTTAAAGATGGAAACAGAAATGCAGAAACAGCTGACACCTGATGAACTGGACTCATTGATGCTAAATTATGAAAATGAAGGCGGCTACGAATATAAAGCTAATATAAGGACGGTACTTAAAGGTCTTGGTTTTACAGAACCGGAGTGGGAGAGGAATTTTAACACATTATCCGGCGGGGAGAAGGTAAGGGGAAAACTTGCAAGAGTGTTAGCCGGGAGAGGGGATATTTTGCTGCTGGATGAGCCTACGAACCATCTGGACATCGGAATGATTATCTGGCTGGAAAATTTTATTAAAAATACGGATAAAACTGTTGTGTTCGTGAGTCATGACAGGAGATTTATTAAGAGTACAGCAACGGCCGTTCTCTACTTAGCTGATAAAAATCTGATGAGTTTTAATTTGAATTATGAAGAATTTGAAAAGTATTTGGATGTTGAGATAGAAAAGGGAAGAAAGCAGAGCCGGTTGATTAATAACATAAAAAAAGAACTTGAAGAGTTTATCAGGAAATACAGGGCCGGTATCAAATCCAAACAGGTTACAATGAGAGAAAAAATGCTTGATGATCTGCAAAATCAGGAAAAAAGTCTTTTTATCCCCGAAAAAAACAATACGGCATCGTTTGATATAGGCAAAAACAATGAAGAAAACGCAACGGTTCTTGAAGTTAACAAGCTTGGTATAGGTTATGGCAGCAATGTTATAAAGGAAAATATTTCTTTTAAAATTTACAAAGGAGAAAAAACTGCTCTTGTAGGTTCTAACGGTACAGGTAAATCGACTCTTTTAAAAGTGATTGTGGGACATATGAGAGAATTATCCGGAAATTTTTCTCTGGGCGGCAGAGTGCAGACAGGTTATCTGGACCAGAATTTTGAAGATTTGAATCTGGGTAATACAATTATGGAAGAGCTTCTGAATATCAGCACCGAACTCGATGTGAATGATGTACTCAGTACGGCAGCAAGGCTCGGACTTGAGAGTGAAGATATGCACAAAAAAATCGAAGTACTCAGCGGTGGTGAGAAAACCAGGGTTTGTTTTATTAAACTTGTTTTAAAAGGCGCCAACTTTCTGATACTGGATGAGCCTACAAACCATCTTGATATCGAAGGAGTGAAAGCTTTGAAAGAATCACTTTTGCGATTCTCCGGTGCAGTTTTACTTGTTTCCCACGACAGATTTTTTCTGGATGGTATTGCAGATAAATATATAGTATTTAATAATACAGGTATCTTTGAGGATTATGGCAGTATTGATGATGTTATTGAAAAATATTCTTTGCAATATCAGTTTGTTAATGAAAAGAATAAGCGGGAAAACAAAAACATCGGTGTGAAAAAGAAACGGGTTAACACTTTTAAAGTGAACCAGGCTGCAGAGGGGATACGGAAGATAGAAGAGCAGCTGGAAGAGCTTTATTCAGAAAGGGATGAGCTGGAAACGGAATGGAAACGTCTGGCCGAAGTGAATAAAAATATAGATTCTCTTGAAGAAGAATTGATTTATAAGTATGATGAGCTGGAAAAATTAGAAAAGGGGGAAGTATGAATCTGTTTGAAGAATCCAAAAAATATATACCGGGCGGGGTAAACAGTCCGGTAAGAGCTTTCGGTTCTGTCGGCGGAGATCCGGTTTTTATTAAAAGAGCCCACGGTTCTAAAGTTTATGATATTAATGATAAAGAATACCTTGACTATATCTGCTCCTGGGGCCCTTTGATTCTTGGTCATGCAGACGAGGATGTGGTTAACGCTGTTGTAAATGCTGCCAAAAATGGTACGAGTTTTGGCGCCCCTACTGAGCTGGAGCTGAAACTTGCAAAAAAGGTTGTGGAAAATGTCCCGTCCATGGATATGGTTCGTATGGTAAACTCAGGTACTGAAGCAGTAATGTCGGCAATTAGAGTGGCTAGAGCTTATACCCGGAAGGATAAAATAATAAAATTTGAAGGTTGTTACCATGGTCATTCCGATGGTCTGCTCGTTAAAGCAGGCAGTGCAGCATTGACTTTCGGCCAGCCCAGCAGTCCGGGTGTTCCGGATGATTATGCAAAGAATACATTGGTGGCTGAGTATAATAATCTTGATTCTGTAAAAGAATTGGTAAAAGAAAATAAAGGTGAAATTGCTGCGGTTATAGTGGAACCTGTAGCCGGAAATATGGGTGTTGTTTTACCAAAAGAAGGATTTCTGAAAGATCTGGAAAAGTTTTGTAAAAATGAAGGTATTCTGCTTATTTTTGATGAAGTGATAACAGGTTTCAGGCTTGCTCCCGGCGGAGCCGGTGAATATTTTGGTGTTGATGCTGATCTCACCACAATGGGCAAAATCATAGGAGGCGGTCTTCCTGTGGGAGCCTACGGCGGCAAAAAAGAAATTATGGAAATGGTTTCACCCACCGGACCTGTGACCCAGGCCGGAACTCTGAGTGGAAACCCTCTGGCTATGGCTGCCGGTCTGGCGACACTGGAGAAAGTATGTGCTCCCGGGTTTCATAAGAAATTGGGTGAGAAATCGGAAAAACTTTGGCAGGGGATGCGTGAAAATTGCAGAAAACTAAATGTCAATTATGCTTTTAATACCATAGAGTCGATGGGATGCTTGTTCTTTACAGAAGGTAAAGTCACCAGTTTTAAAGAGGCAACATCCAGTGATACGGATAAGTTTGCAAAGTTTTTTCACGGTATGTTGAATCAGGGGATAACTATAGCACCCAGTCAGTTTGAAGCTACTTTTGTTTCCGATAAACATTCAGATGAAGATATTGAGTACACTATTAAAGCGCATTATAATGCCCTGAAAGACTTATAAATAAAATGAAGCTTGTCCTTATTGTGCTGAATAAAACCGACCTTTTAGAAGAGGTTATTGAGTACTTCGTGGAAAAAGATGTGAAGGGCGGTACGGTGATGGATTCAGTAGGCATGGGTAAGATTCTTACGTATGATATTCCTATTTTTGCTGCTTTTAAGGAACTCATGGTGGGCAGCAAGGCATCCAATAAGGTTGTTTTTACCACGGTGGAGGATGAGCTTTTGGAAGATTTCATGAGCGGACTGGATAAAATCATCAATTTTGAAGAACCCGGTACCGGCGTGGCTTTTACGATAGATATCGATAATGCATATGGACTTGCTTCAAGATAATGATTAAAAAGGAAAACGGATGAGTAACAGAAAATTTGATAAAAATTCCAGGCAATGGCTGAATGCAAGTACCATTGGTATTTCTATGGTACTTGCCATTGTAGTGGGAACCCTTATGGGGGTATATCTTGATAAGTATTTTGGTACAAAACCCTGGCTGACTCTCATTTTTATGATTTTGGGAATAATAGCGGGGTTTAAAAACGTTTTTTACTTCTTAAAGAAAACGGATATATATGATAAAAACGATAAAGACAATGAGAATTAAAAAAATCGTAATAATCTCATTGATTTTTTTTCTGATTTTGTATACAGTATTCAAGATTTTCTACAGCGGTACTTTTGCGTTGAGCCTTGCGGCAGGCTGGGCTGTTTCGTTTGGCAATTTTATAGGACTTGCTTTTAAGCTGAAGAGCACTCTGAACGGAGGATATGTAAAGGCCCTTGTTTTTAATTCTCAGTTCAGACTTTTGCTGACAGGGGTATTGCTTTTCGCTTTTTTTAAAAATTTTGAAGTGAGCTATATAGGCTTGCTTACCGGCTTACTGATAAATGCAATATCTATACCCGTAGGTGGAATATTAGAACTCAGGAGGGATACTGATGGAACACCCACTTAATATTTTTTCCTTTTTACCGTCTGAAATTATTGAGAAATATCTTCATGTTTTGATGACTTTTGTGGTAATTTTGATATCATTGGTAATAGGACTTATTGTTTCCAGGAAAAACAAGATGGTACCCGATAAAACACAAAATGCTATAGAAGTGGCAGTTAACGGTGTTTATGATATGTGTATGGATATTATGGGCAAAGACGGAAAACCCTATTTTCCTTTGGTTTTTGCCATAGGATTGTATGTGCTTTTTTCGAATGTATTGGGTTTAGTTCCGGGTTTCAGCTCTCCCACCGCCAATCTCAATACTACGCTTGCCCCTGCACTGATAGTATTTGTTACTTATAATTTTATAGGAATTAAAAAACATGGAGCAGGTTATATAAAACATTTTATGGGGCCTATTTTATGGCTTTCTCCTCTCATGATAGTAATTGAAGTAATAGGTCATATTTCAAGACCTGTCTCCCTTTCTGTGAGGCTCTTTGGAAACATTTTCGGTAAAGAAGTGCTGCTTATGGTTCTTTTCATGCTTGTACCATTTCTGGTACCTCTGCCAATATATTTTCTCGGCATCTTTGTTGCCGTTTTACAGACATATGTTTTTATGATGTTAACAATGATTTATATTAGTGGTGCTCTTGAAGAAGCACATTAAGTAACATAAACCGTAGGAGGTAGTAGTATGTCTAAAGTATTACGTATTCTGATCAACGTGGCGTTGATCATGGGAGCTTTCTCAGCAAGCGCTTTTGCTGCTGACGGCGGTGCATCATCTGCCGAGTGGGCAATTTACCTTGGCGCAGGCCTGGGGATAGGAATTGCCGCACATGGTACCGGTATTGGTCAGGGTAATGCCACAGCTAAGGCTGTTGAAGGTATCTCCAGAAACCCCGGTGCATCCGGTAAGATCATTACTCCTATGATCATCGGTCTTGCTATGATCGAGTCTTTGGCAATTTATGCACTTGTAGTTAGTTTGATACTTCTTTTTGTAGTATAACAATCCTTAGGGGAGATTTCTCCCCTTCCTTTTCTTATGGAGGACACTATGTGGCAGAAACTGAAAGATTTCACCAGGAAAGATCCTGTTTTATTTGTCGCTATTATTATTGTAATAATCGTTGGATTTACTTTTGCCAATGTTGAGGTTCTACACTATACTTCGGAGCCTGAATTTTGCCAAAATTGCCACCCCGCTGAAAAAGTGGGACCGCTTGGAGAATATTATACCTGGGAAAAAAGTCTTCACTCCACTGCTGAGGTGGACTGTTTGGACTGTCACGGTGACCCGGGCATTATAGGATATATGGAAGCTAAAATGGGCGGTTTGAAAGACCTCTATGGTGAGGTGTTCAAATCACAGGAACATAAAATGGAAATTCTCATGAAAGGTGCAACTGACAAAGAGTATGCAGCTGAGCTGGTTCCAAATGAGACATGCATGCACTGCCATACGGACAGTGTGAATAAAAAACACTGGAATAACAGATTGATGAATGTTGGTATAGATTTCCGACTTATAGATTCGGTACATAACCCAGGTTTTAGAGAATCGTTCGGAAGACCTGATATTATGAAAGAAGGTGTTGATGTGGGCGTGAAACCCAATCACGAGTTTCACATCAAAGAAGTCGGTCTGAATTGTGTAGACTGTCACCTTGGTGTTGCCCACAAGGGCGAGCTTCATAATCTGCCTAAAATGGCCACATGTTTTGAATGCCATCATAATGAGAGAGTAAAGAATCCGGATATTTCCGCTCCTGAAAATATGGAATGTGAAAAATGCCATAAACTTCAGGTGGATATCCAGGCAGGTACGTTTGCAAAAGAACAGGGTGTTGATAACCTGAAGTGGTATATGGAAAGTCTTGCATGCACAGACTGCCATACTGATCCTTATGCCAGACCCACGACAGAAACCTGTGTACAATGCCACGATTCATCTTATGGTGATTTGATGGTTATGTTCCAGGATACTTTTGAAAGCCGCCTGAGCAAGATTGAGAAAGATTATAAAGAGCTTTTCCAGGAAAGACTTGAAATGCCGGAAGGAAAAAGGCAACTATTTTTAGATTTGAAGAGATTGGTCAGAGCAATGCAGATGGACGGATCATCCGGCGTGCATAATCCTGATTACTTTTCCATGATGATGGATAAAGCGGAAGCCCTTATCGAGAAAATCCACAATTATGACGAAGAAAGCGCAGAGGGCGGTTATAAGAGTCTGATTGAGCGTAAAGAAGAAGGCGAAATGATCGGCGAAGAAGATAAAGAAAAAGCGGAAAAAGAAGAGAAAGAGGTTTCAAATCCGCCTGAACTTGTTGCAATTGCGCCTGAAACAATTAACCTGGCTGAAAAGCATGATATTGAAACGTCGAAAAAACCGGTTACCTTTAACCATAAGATGCATTATCAGAATTTCGAATGCTCTGAATGTCATGATAAGCCTGAAGCTGGAACGCTTAAAGTTGAGCTTACAAAGTTTTCGGGAATAAATAATTCATTCCACCAGGAATTGTGTTTCCCCTGCCACAAAGAAGAAAGGGTTCCGAAGGGAACCAGTTGCAACACTTGCCATAAATAACTCATAAGCGACCCTGCGGGGTCGCTTTTTTTATTGTAAAATATCTTTTAAATCATTAGAATTATTTAAAAAGAGTAAGGGTGGCAATTGTTCCCACTAAGTGATTCAATCAAAGCCTTAAGAAAACCTTATATCAATACATTTCTTATTATTACTAATGTCATAATATTCTTTTATCAGCTTTCACTGGGAAGCGAGATGAGGTCATTTATTTTTGAATACGGTCTTATTCCTCTGAAAGTTTTTTCTCCCTTTGGTATTGTACCTTTTGGTGAAAGAATCTATCCGTTTTTCACTTCGATGTTTTTGCACGGCAGCTGGTTCCATCTGATCAGCAATATGTACTTTTTATTTATTTTTGGTGATAATGTGGAAGACGATTTGGGTCACATAAAATATTTATTTGTGTACATTCTTTTCGGATTGGCTGCAGCAGTAACACAGGTCATAATGTTTTCGGATTCAGGGATTCCAACCATCGGAGCAAGTGGCGCAGTTGCAGGTGTTATGGGTTACTATTTTATCAGGTATCCCCATGCCACAGTTAAGACACTGGTAATTTTTATATTTTTCATTACAATAATTGATATACCGGCAATTATTTTTTTAGGAATATGGTTTTTTATTCAATTTATAAGCGGTTCAACTCAGGCTGCCGTCTCATCCGGCGGCGGAATAGCCTGGTGGGCTCATATAGGAGGCTTTTTTGCCGGTATTTTAATTTGTATTATTAATAGAAATCGGTATTATAGAGTGGGGTGAATTATGTGTCTGGGACTTCCCGGAAAAATTGTTGAGAAAGATGAATTTTCGGCTGTTGTGGACATAGGCGGCAACAAGAGAGAAGTGTCACTGATGATGCTACCTGAAGAAGTACAAACAGGTGACTATGTAATGGTGCATGTAGGGTTTGCCATTTCCAAAATGGATCCTGAGGAAGCTAAGAAAACTCTTGAAACCATTATGGAGATAGCAGATGAAATTGATTACTGATTTTCGCAATTCAGAACTCTCCCTCCGTTTAATAAGAAAGATAGAAGATGAATCGGTTTCAGAATGTAATTACAGTATAATGGAAGTTTGTGGAACGCACACTGTATCTATATTCAAATACGGTATAAGAAGTGTATTGCCTGAAAATGTGGAGCTGATTTCCGGTCCCGGCTGTCCTGTTTGTGTAACATCCCAAGGGGAAATTGATGCAATTTTCCGGATTGTTAACAATAATGATATTTCACTTTTGACTTTTGGTGATTTGATGAAGGTTACCGGATCAAATGGTGAAAATTTGATTGATTTACGCTCAGAAGGAAAAGATATTCGTGTGCTGCTTTCCCCACTTGATGCTGTAAAAACAGCAGCCAGAGAGCCTGACCGGCAATTCGTTTTCGTCGGTATAGGTTTTGAGACAACTGCCCCTGCAATTGCTTCTGCATTGCTGGAGGCAAAAAAAATGGGAATCAGCAACTTTTCTATACTCCCCTATTGCAAAACTATGCCCGAGGTATTGGGTTGTCTTCTGGATGATCCTAAACTTGATATAAAGGGCTTTTTATGCCCGGGTCACGTTTCGGTTGTAACCGGCAAGAAAATTTTTCAACCTTTGGCACAAAGGGGTAGAGCTGCTGTTATTACAGGTTTTGAGCCATTGGATATCCTCTCCTCACTTTTGCATATCATCAGACAGGTGAACAGTGGAGATTATTGCGTATATAATAACTACTCACGTGTTGTAGACAATGCAGGGAATGAAAAAGCGGTGCAGATTATGAATACTGTATTTAAACCGTCTCCAGCCTTCTGGAGAGGACTCGGAGAACTGGATGGAAGCGGTTTAGGTTTAAAAGAGGAATTCAGTGCTTTCAACTCCTTAGAGAAATTTAATGTAAAAGTACCCCGGATTAATGAAAAAAAAGGATGCAGATGCGGTGATGTACTGAAAGGGTATATCCGGCCGAATTTGTGCCCTTTATACGGGAAGCAGTGTACTCCGGAAAATCCGGTGGGGCCTTGTATGGTATCCTCAGAAGGAGCCTGTGCTGCATACTACAAATTTAATTAATAATATTTTGAGGGATGCTGAATAAAAATGGAAGATAAAAAAATAACCTCTGCTCTGGGAAGTGGAGGAAAATCAACAAACGATTTTGTCAAAGATATTATTTGCAAACATTTTGGCAATAATATACTTGAGAATTTAGGTGATGCCGCATATCTGGATATGAAAGGCGAGTTGTCCTTTACCACCGATTCGTTTGTCGTGGAACCGGAGTTTTTCCCCGGAGGGGATATCGGTAAACTATCAGTCTACGGCACCTGTAATGATTTGTCAGTCTCCGGAGCCAAACCGAAATTTTTATCTTTTTCACTGATTATCCCTGAAGGATACAAATTTTCCGATATAGAGAAGATTGTAGAATCTGCCGGAGCAGCTGCAAAAGAGGCTGGAGTGCAGATAGTGTGCGGGGATACAAAGGTAATTTCTGCCTCCGGGTTGAAATCTCCGCTTGTAAATACTGCCGGTATCGGGGTTGTAAGAAAAAAACTCAACGACTACAGCAAAATAAAAGCAGGTGATAAAATTATATTAACTTCGGATATAGCGAGACACGGCATGTGTATTATATCAAAAAGAGAAGGACTCAATATCGAGAGTAAAATTGAATCGGACTGTGCAGACTTAAATCCGCTTTTTGAGGTGTCAGATTATAAAGGGATAAATTTTGCACGAGACGCAACAAGGGGAGGTGTGGCTGCAGTTTTGAATGAGATATCGGATAAAACAGATCTTGGATTTTTGGTGGATGAAGCTCAAATTCCTCTGCGTGACGATGTGAAATATCTCTGCGAATTCCTGGGATTTGACCCTTTGAGTGTTGCCAATGAAGGTGCTGCCCTTCTGATAGTTGATTCTGCTTCGGCTTCTCAGATTCTTGATAAAGTCAAAAGTGTTAAGGTTGGGGAAAATGCGGCATTAATCGGGGAAGTATGCAGCGAAAAAAAAGTAATGTTAAAAACTCCTATAGGAGGAATCAGGAATGTCGAGATGCCGGTTGGTGAGCTTTTGCCTCGTATTTGTTAGTTTTATTATATTTGCAGGCTGTTCCGATTATAAGAAAAATAAAATCATTGAAGAACACTGCGGGACCTGCCATTCAACGGAAAGAATTTATCAGAAAAAAAGAACCAAAGCAGAATGGAAAAAGCTTGTGCACGGGATGAAAATTAGGGGGCTTAAATTAACGAAAGAGGAAGAAAAAAGGGTGTTCGAGGAGCTTTTTCAAAATTATCTGAAAAAATAATTTATAATCTATATAAGTTTATTTGCAGAGATATTAATATTTTTTAAAAAAGGAGATAACGTTGATTGACTGGGAAAAGATGAACGGTTTGCTGCCTGTGGTAGTGCAGGATGCTGATAACAAAGAAGTTCTTATGCAGGCTTATGTTAATGAGGAAGCTTTAAGGCTAACTAAAGAAACAGGTTATGCCCATTACTACAGCAGAAGCAGAAAAAAAATTTGGAAAAAAGGTGAAACATCTGGTAATATTCAATTTATAAGGGAAATATATCTGGACTGCGATGAAGATTGTCTCCTTTACCTGGTAGAACAGAGAGGTCCTGCATGTCATACCGGGAGACGGAGCTGTTTTTATAGAAAATTGCATATTTAGGAGTTGTCATGTTTGGTAAAAAAGAAAATCTCATCGGTGTTGATATAGGGAGCAACTCTGTAAAAGTATTGGAATTGAAAAGAAAGAAAGACGGCTATGCCTTGAGCAATATCAGTCATAAAGAGCTGCCTGCAGATGTTATATCAGAAGGAACAATCGTTGATTATGGTGAACTGGTCAATTCGATAGTGGAAATTTTCAAAAAAAACAAATTTTCCCATAAGAGAGTTGCGGGTGCCCTCAAGGGAAATGCAGTTATTGCCAAACGCCTCACTGTAGCATCTATAGATGCTAAAAATTTCGATGAAGTTTTTAGATGGGAAGCCGAGCAGTATATTCAAATGGATATAAATGAAGTTAATATAGATTATGAAATATTAAATAAGGATCAGGAAGTTGATCAGGCTGATGTTTTGCTGGCGGTTGCAAGAAAGGACTTGATAGCTGATATGGTCAGTGTTCTGCAATCAGCTAAACTAAAGCCGGAGTTGATTGATCTGGAAGTTTTTTCACTAATAAATGCTTTTGAAATAGGATACGGTATGGACAGCGATATCACTTCCATAATAAATATCGGACACTCTTCATTGCTAATTTTGTTTGTAAAGAACGGTTTGTACGAATTTTCCAGAGAAACGAATTTTGGAGTGAAAGATTGTATTGAGCTTATTCAACAGAGATTAAATGTCAACGAAAAAGAAGCCACTGCTTTGTTAAGGGATGAAGAGGCTGTGGAGTTTAATGAAGAGTTGAAGGGTGTTTTTGATGAATTCGGCAATCAGCTTGCCACAGAAGTTAAAAACACTTTTGATATGTTTTATACCAGCAGCCACCAGAATGTATTAAAGTGTTATATATGCGGTGGAGGCTCCAACTTGTATAATGTCAAGAATAATATAAGTAAGAAAACTTCTTTGGACGTAAATTATTTCAACCCTTTTACAAATATAGAAGTAGATAAAAAGGTGGATATTGATTACCTTAATCAGAATATGTATTTATTTAACGTTGCCGTAGGGCTTGCTTTACGAAAGGCGGGTGACAAATGATAAAAGTTAATTTATTACTAAGTAAAAAGAAAAAGTTTCGGCCTGTTTATTTTGAGCTAATATTGTTTCTTATTTTTATCGCTGCTCTGGTTTTTAGTTTTAATCTTGTTGTACAGGGGCTTAACAGTAAAGCCCAGCTGATTCAAACAGAAATTGATAAGCTGAACAAAGAGTACAGGGAATTACAGCAGGTGAAAAGAGAAGTTGATGCTTTTAAACAGCAGAAACAGGAGCTCCAAAGCAAAATTGATATTGTAAAGAAATTGAAACAGGATCAAAAAGGCTACTATAAAATATTGACCGTTTTTGAAAAGGCTATGCCGGAAGATGTATGGGTCGGATCTATCAGTTATGACGGCAACAGAATCAATGTTTCCGGTTCCTCCTTGAGAACGGCATCTGTGAACGAATTTATTGTAAATTTGCATAAATCAAAAATCTTTACAAATGTTAATCTTCAGGTCGTGAGAAAGAAGACTGTAGAAAATATAGATATAAATGACTTCAGCATTACCGCTGATGTTCGTTTGGGTGGGGCGTAATTATGCGTTTTTTAGAAAAAGTTCCACTGCGATACAGAATTATTGTTGAAGTATTAATAATAGTTATTTTGGTTGCGTTATTTTATTATTTTATGTATCAGCCCCGGGTGGAAAAAATTACCCGTCTTAAGCAGCAATATGACTCACTAAGCCTTAAAGTTTCAAGATTGAAACCGATTGCTTTAAGTTATGACCAGTTTAAAAAGGAAGTGGAACTGCTTAATAAACAATTCAATATGGTCTTAGAAGTCCTGCCTAACGAGCGGAGTTACAATGAGCTGTATGACCAGATTGTCGGGCTGGCTGAGAAAAACGGGGTAAAGGTCCTCTTGTTTCAGCCTGCAGGTCAGAATCGCATAGATAATTTCCATTCTTCTGTTAATTTTAATATGAATATTGAAGCAGGGTATGTGGAATTGATAAGTTTTTTGTATAGAATTAATTATCTTGATAAAATTATAAATTTACGGAACATGCAGATTAAAGGGATAAAAAATAAGGAAGGGGAAATTGTCTTAAATGTTAATGTGGGGTTGAATTCGTATATGTTTAATGTCCCGAAGGGGAATTAATGATGCGCATAATAGACCGTAGTTTATTAAAGGGGCCATATATGTGGAATAAATATCTGGTTTATTGTTTTGTATTAATTTCTGCTTTTTTGTTCACAGCTTGTGATATGATCCCCGGTTTTTCTGAGAAGACAGAATTTACTCCGAGAAAAGAAAAGCCAGTGGAGCCTGTAAAAGTTGATGTGAGCAATATCCAAGAGCAGGGAAAAGAGCTTAAGAGACTTTTTGCTGATAAATATGTACCTTTGGAATATTCTTTTCAGAAAAATCCGTTCAGATCTGTGGTGGAGATATACAAAGAATCCCAACAGGAAGAGGGCGCTTCTGCAAATCCGTTAAGAAATGTTACGTTAGAAAAGATATCCCTTGTGGGAACATTGCAGGGGGATGTGGGAACAATCGGCGTGATTAATGCAGAAGGAAATACTTATTATGTTAAAACCGGTGACAAGATTGGTAAAAATGGAGGTGTAATTATCGACATCTCTGGAAATAAAATGCGTATAAGGCAAAGAGAACAGGATATTTTTGGGAATGTTCGTAGTGTTATAAAAGAATTAACGTTAGAGTCTAAGGAGGAATCAATATGAAATCCATTATCAGTAGGAAAATAAATTCGTCCGCCACTTCTAAAAATAGTCGCCGGAGCGCTTTGCATATACCTTATTTCTTCAAATTGATTTCAGTATGTGCTGTTCTCGTTCTGCTGGTATCATGTGCTCAGAAACCGACTAAGACGGTGGAAGATAATACACAAAAAATTACCGTTACGAACATTTCTATCGATAAAAATAATAATACTTATGAAATGAATATTGCCACAGACGGCCAGGCATTATTTAATACATATTACTCCAAGACACCTTATAAAATTATTGCAATGGTGGAAAATGCCAATTTCTCATCAGAGCTTATGGAGTATAATTATTCAGCCGGTATAGTGGAAAGTGTAAATCTTATACCCTCTGCTAATTTCGCCACAATTGAAGTAAAGCTGAAGCAGGATGTCAATTATTCGTTTAACCAAAGTGAACAGGAGCTGACAGTAAATTTTAAACCTTTAAAAGAAGGAAAAGTTATCGGTAAAGGCGGTATGGATACTGGAAACATTAATGTGTCCGAACATAAAGTGGCAAAATATGTTGAAAGTTATAATAATAAGTCCAGTGGATCTGACCTGCTCGTTAATATAGGTGTGGATGGTATAGTCAGATATGATTACGGTTATCTTGATGACGGCAGATTTTATCTGGATCTTTTTGGCGTGAAGAGTGAACTTGACAGAAAGGCTTATCCAGGAAAAGGTTTGATCAAATCCGTTAAAGTAGGCAGTTATTATCCTCCTCAGAAAGTGAGATTTATTTTTGAAATCAGCAAATCTATGCCGATGTTCGTGGGGCAAAACGGTAACAAACTGGTTGTTTCAAACAATATTTCCGAAGTGCCCGAGGAAGCAAAATACATCGTTTCTATAGACAACATTTTTGTTAATAAATACCAAAGTATTGTATTAAAACTAACAAATAACGTACCTTTCACTAAAAAAGTAATCGATGGTAATCTTGTACTTACTTTTGATGCACCGCTTAAGGTTCTGAATTCGGTGAAAAATGTAGTGTCTTTTGATAATCAGCCTTTTAAAAAAGCAAAAGTGGTGGAGATAAACGGAAAGACTTCTCTGATTGTGGAACCTAATGGGGATATTTACGCTAAAGTAGACAAAATGCCCGAAGGGATACTTATAACCGGTAGTTATAATGAGTTTTCCAAATCCGATATGAATTTAAAAGAACAGGTCAAGACGGCAGAAAAAGATAGCACAGAGAAAGCGGGAAAAGAAACTAAAAAGAAAGACCTTATCAGCCTAAATATGAAAAATATGGATGTCAAAGAAGCTGTCAGACTTGTTTACTACGGACGAACTGAAAATCTCGTTTTCGGCAAGAATGTGCAGGGTACGGTAACTCTTTATCTGGACAAAGTGGATTACAGAAATGCTTTGGATATGATTTATAAAGAAAACGGTTTGATGGAAATTAAAGAAAATAATATTACATGGGTGGTTACAAAGGAACGTTATCAACAGATGCAGCAGGCTAAACTCCAGGCAAAACAGCAGGAAAAAGAACAAAAGAAATTTGAGCCTATCTATACAGAGATAGTGCCTGTAAACTATTCCAATGCTTCAGAGTACAAAGGTATAATTTCAAGTGTGCTTTCTGAAAGAGGCAACTTACAGATAGAGAAAAGAACCAACAGTTTTATTATTTCTGATACTGACTCCGGAATTAAAAGGGCGAAAGAACTGTTGGCAAAACTTGACAAACCGATACCACAGGTGGAGATCGAAGCCCGTATTGTTGAAGTGTTTGATACAAATAATATGAATATTGGTATCCAGTGGGGAGGTAATTATAACCAATCTGCAACCACCGCAAATTTTCCTAATACAATTAATGTAGAAGGCAATACAGCTGCAATGGGTCCGAGCGGAAGCGGATACCTGGTTAATTTACCTGTGGGTAATCCGGCCGGAGCTTTAGCCCTTAGCGTCGGAAATGTAGCAAATACTTTTAATCTGGATGTTGCTTTATCCGCGCTTGAAACTCAGAATAAAGTAAAAACAATATCAAGCCCCCGAATAACAACTTTGAATAACCAGGAAGCCGAAATCAAAAGCGGGAGTACAGCCATAATCGTTCCCACGGGTGATAACACCGAGGCCGAAGAAGTGGATGTGGGTATAAAGCTTAATATTACCCCTCAGATTACTCCGAACAATATGATTTTTCTGAATATTGAGGTTGAAAAAAGTACCTTGGGACAGGTTACTGCAAACACTGCAACTACAGAAGAAAAGAAGGCCTCCACTCAGGTTTTGCTTGAAAATGGTGAGACAACCGTTATAGGTGGTATTTATGAAAATTCAGAAACTAATACGATACAGGGTGTACCGTTTTTTCAAAACATCCCATTCTTAGGGTGGATGTTTAAGTCGAAACAAAATATTGTTGATAAAAAAGAGTTGATGGTTTTTATAACACCAAGAGTGGTAGAATAGTTATTAAGAAGGAGAATATTATGAAGCATTTTATGTTAGCATTAATCATTATACCGTTTGCTTATGCATGTGGATCGGTAAGTGAGGGGGATTCCATCTCATCATTCGAGTCAGTGGTTGACGGCTGTACATAAATGAAAGTTTTTATGATTGCCGGGGAAGAGTCCGGCGATATACACGGAAGTAATCTCATCCATCAGCTGAAGGAGCTGGTGGATGTTTCTTTATACGGTACCGGCGGGGATAACCTCAAATCACTGGGGCAGGAGCAATATTTCAGAACAGATCAAATGACGATTATAGGGCTGGACGGTATCGTTTCAAATATTCCCTTCATTTTCAGAATGTTCAAAACACTTGAGGAAAAGCTTGAGGAGATAAAGCCGGATGTGGTTATACTGGTGGATTATCCGGGCTTTAACCTAAGGTTTGCCAAAAAAGCACAAGCGAAAGGGTGTAAAGTAGTTTACTACATAGCTCCCCAAGTCTGGGCCTGGCACTATTCCAGAGTGCATAAAATAAAAAAATACATTGATAAGGTTTTATGCATCCTGCCCTTTGAGGAGGAATTGTTTAAAAGGGAGGGTATAAATGTGACCTATGTAGGCAATCCTGTTTTGGACAATATGAATTACAAATTTGAAAACAGGAGTAAATTCTGTAAATATTTTTCATTGGATGAAAATAAAGAGGTTATAGGACTATTGCCGGGCAGCAGAAAACGGGAAATTGCCGGATTATTGCCGGAAATGATTAAAGCTTCAAAACATTTTGATGACAATTTTGAGTTTGTGGTTGCGAAGGCTGCCGGTGTGGATACCAATGTAATTAAAGAGTATACAGATAACAGCAAGGTCAAAATAGCAGATAACTGTACCTATGACGTAATGAAATATTCCAGACTTGTCTGGGTGTGTTCCGGGACTGCTACTTTGGAGACCGCTTTAAATCAAACACCGATGATTTTGTTATATAAGGTTGGATTCTTAAGCTGGTTTATCGGCAAAATGCTGGTTAAAACAAAATTTGCCGGACTGCCTAATATTATCGAAGGCAGAGAAATTATCCCTGAATTGCTGCAGAGTGATATGAATGCAGAAAATATTATTAACAAAACTGAGATGATTCTTAGTGATTACGATAAATACACGAAAGATATAAAAAAAGTCAGCAGTAAGTTTGATCAAATCGACCCTTCCAAAAAAGCTGCCGAAGAAATATTTTCTATAGTTTAATCGTTTTAGATTTCTATTTAGAGAGCTTTCAATAAGTCAGGAAGCGCGGCTTCAGCCGGGCAAAGTTTATCATAAGATACTAAGTTGCGCTCGTTCCGGGACTAAAGTCCCACTTCAAGACCTTTGAATAATTCTGGAAGCAGGGCTTCAGCCCTGCAGGTGTAAGGTACTCTGTTTGGAAACAAAATGTACCCCCTCTCTGCATCTCCCCTAATCCAGGGGGAGAAGAAAGTCCCTTCCCCTATCATAGGGGAAGGATAGGTTGGGGTACTTATTCAAAAATCTCACTTCAGAAAAACTGGGAAAATACATTATTCAAAGCTTTTATTTAATGTTTTTAACGGATTTCTACTTGTAAAATGATATTTTTGTAAAATATTTAGAGAATATACTAAAAAATAGGGGTGTAGCCATGGATCTTGGACTAAAGGGCAAAGCAATGTTTGTGGCGGCATCATCAAAGGGCATCGGTTTCGGTGTGGCAAAAGCTTTAGCTGAAGAGGATGCGGACGTTTTGATAGGCAGCAGAAATGAGGAACAGGTTACTAAAAGTGTTTCTGAGTTGGATAAGTTAGGAGGGGGCAGAATTACGGGTCACTTTCTGGATGCTTCGGATGCCAGGTCTATCAAGGAATGGATAGAATTCGGAACGGCAAAACTGGGAGATCCCGATGGTTTACTTGTAAATGCAGGAGGTCCGCCCGCCGGAAAATTTCTGGATTTTTACGATTCAGACTGGCAGAGTGCCTTTGAATTAACACTCATGAGTGCTGTGAGGATGATAAAAGCCGTACTGCCTAAAATGAGGGAAAGGGGAAAAGGCTCTATTTTATCTGTTACATCTTCATCTGTGAAGGAACCAATCGAATCCCTCCTGCTGTCAAATGTTATGCGTTCCGGTGTAACCAGTCTTATGAAAAGCCTATCTGTGGAATTCGGTCCGGAAAATATACGTTTTAACAATTTAGTACCGGGAAGAATTGACACAGATAGGGTGAAACATCTTGATGAAATAAATTCGAAAATGCTGAATATACCTTTGGAAGAACATAGAAAGAACGAGATGTCCACCATTCCATTAAGAAGATACGGTAAAACAGATGAAATCGGTAGAGCCGGTGCTTTTTTACTGTCTGATGCTGCAAGCTATATTAGCGGTGTTACACTTCTTGTAGACGGTGCCAAGACCAAGACTGTATAGTAACGCAGTTTCTTTAACTATGAGGTGCATGTGAAGATAAACAAAATTCGGGAAAATACCTATAAAATTTCCCAAGATGATTATCCGGAAATGAATGTGCCGGCATTCTTATATGCATCTGATATTATGATGGAAGATATAAAGAATGATCAGAGCCTTACCCAGCTGAAGAATGCCGCTACGCTTCCCGGAATAGCCGGCGGTGTATATGCTATGCCCGAAATCCATTACGGTTACGGTCTGCCTATCGGCGGTGTACTTCCCGTTTATGGCGATGAAGGTGTTATTACTCCGGGGGGCGTAGGATTTGATATAAACTGCGGTGTCAGACTGATTACATTTGATATTCATAAAACGGAACTTAAAAACCCTGAGTCTCTTGTTAAGCATTTATATAAAAAAATCCCCTGCGGTGTGGGCGAAGGGGGTAGTATAAAGCTTTCAAATAAAGAAATGAAAAAGCTACTGCAGGAAGGCTCAAAGTGGGCTGTGAATAGTGGTTACGGAAACGAATCCGACCTGTACAACACTGAATCATTCGGATGTCTCCGGGAAGCTGACCCATCGCAGGTTTCAAAAAGGGCTATGGAGAGGGGCTCAGATCAGTGCGGAACTTTGGGGAGCGGGAATCATTTCCTTGAGATTGGATCAGTGGATGAAATTTTTGATAATGAAACGGCAAAACTGTGGGGACTTGAAAAAGATAAACTGACATTGATGATTCATTCAGGCTCCCGCGGTCTCGGTCATCAGATTTGCACTGATTTTCTCAAAGTTTTCGAAAGAGCACTCGAAAAATACAAAATTAGTGTGCCTGATAAGCAGCTGAGTTGTGCACCTGTTGACAGTGATGAGTCAAGAAAATATCTTTCTGCCATGGCATGTGCGGCGAATTTTGCATGGGCTAACAGACAAATCCTTATGAATCTGGCAGTTTCAGCTGTTGCGGATTATTTCGGAGTAAAATCGGAAAATTTAAATTACAGGCTTATTTATGATGTGGCTCACAATATAGTTAAAAAAGAATTTTTTAACGTGAAATTCCAAAACCGTGAGATTTATGTCCACAGAAAAGGAGCCACCAGAGCTTTGCCCCCAAGTCATAAGGATTTGCCGGATCATCTTAAAAAATCCGGTCAGCCTGTGATTATTCCGGGTGATATGGGCAGATATTCTTACATCCTTTCGGGAGCAAAAAATGCCCCGGAACTTTCTTTTAACTCGGCCTGCCACGGCGCCGGAAGGGTGCTGAGCCGCAAAAAAGCTGTAAAAACTGCCTCAGATCGTAATATTGCAATGGAGTTAAAGAGTAAACATATTTATGTGATGAGCAGAGGTAAAAAAACACTCAAGGAAGAGATGTCGGATGCATACAAAGATGTTGCAAACGTGGTTGATGTGGTGCATAATCTGAAAATTGCCGAAAAAACGGCGAAAATTAAACCAATATGTGTAATAAAGGGTTAGTTATGGAACCAAAATGGATGGCTGTATTTCCCAACATGAACTGGTATGAGGCTGATTTTGAGAAAAACGGCAACACTGTTGACATTACTCTGCTGAAGTCCGATGAAAAATTAAAGGGGAAGATTACTGCTGAAAACGATGAAACCAAAGTGATTAGGGTTTCCCTGGGTGACGGACGGCAGATAGACCTTGCTGATTTCAATGTAATCGACGATTTTTTTGAAAACAATCATATCAATTTTAAAAACCGCAAAGGTCTTCACAGGGAAATCAGAAGGTATATAGATTTCAGTATCTCATGAAAAAAGTCGGTTTTACCACTACTATCCCCGTGGAAATAATATTTGCAGCAAACCATATTCCTGTTGATCTTAACAATATTTTTATAACGGATGATAATCCCCACACATTTATAGATTTTGCTGAGCAGGAAGGGCTCCCCAGGAATACCTGTAACTGGATAAAGGGTATTTATACTTCTGTTATGCAGAACAGCGTTGATAAAGTGATTTCTGTAACAGGTGGTGATTGCAGTAACAATCACGCGTTGACCGAAATTTTCAGATCGGAAGGCATAGACGTTACCACCTTCAGCTACCCGTATGAAGATGGCAGTCGTTATATTTTCCTAAAAGCGGAGATGCAACGTTTAGCCGATGAGCTTGGTACAGATCTTGATACTGTGCAGAAATTTCAGGAAAATTTACAAAGTGTGAGAACTAAGTTGAAAAAACTGGATGAACTCACTGTTGATAATAATGTAAGCGGATTTGAAAATCATTTGTGGCTTGTATCCTCTACAGATTTTAACGGCAATTATGAGGTGTTTGAAGATAAACTGAATTCTTTTTTGGACGAAGCGAAGAGAAGGGAAAAAATAAAAAGTAATCTCAGAATCGGGTTCATTGGTGTGCCGCCGATATTTACAGATTTGTATGAATTCCTTGAAAATAAAGGTGTGCATGTTGCATTTAATGAGGTTCAGCGCCAATTTTCCATTGTTTCTGAAAAGAGTGATATTGTGGACAAATATCTGGATTACACTTATCCTTATGATATATCCTGCAGGATTGAGGATATCAACCGTGAAATAAAAGAGCGGAAGCTGGACGGTGTTATCCACTATGTGCAGTCGTTTTGCTACAGACAGCTGCAGGATTTGATTATCAAGCGGGAAGTTGATGTTCCTGTTATAACGATTGAGGGCAATGAGCCGGGCGGAGTCGACGCAAGAACAAAAATAAGGCTGGAATCATTTATAGAAATGCTTGAAGAAAGGAAAAAATGACAAAAACCGGAATGGATCTGGGCAGCAGATTTGTGAAAATCTGTATTGAGAATGAGGGAAAGCTAAGCTTTTATAAATATAACACTATAGATTTTTATAAAAAATATATTAGCAGGGACTCTTCCGGGCAGCTGAAAATCGAACACAGTTTTCTGGATAACGACAACTCTGAGATTACAGCTACGGGATACGGCAGAAACCTTATGAGTTTTTCCAATGCTGAAGTTATATCAGAAATAAAGGCTCATTTTAAAGGAGCCAGAAAACAGACCGGTTTGGATGATTTTGTGCTGATAGATATAGGCGGTCAGGACAGTAAAGTGATAAAAGCTGCCGGCGGTTTTATAGATGATTTTGTTATGAATGACAAGTGTGCCGCCAGTACGGGAAGATTTCTGGAAAATGCTGCTAATATTTTACGTATAAATATAGAAGAAATGGCCGTTTATACGGAAAACCCGTGTAAATTCAGTAGCACCTGCGCTATTTTTTCCGAAAGTGAGATTATCGGTAAAATTGCAGAAGGAGCTTCAACGGAGGAGATATCTGCAGGTGTCAATTTGTCCGTAGCCAGACGCTTATTGCCTTTAATAAAACGATTTTCAAAAAACGAAATATACGGAGCCGGTGGAGTTGTCAGCCTTCACGGCGTAAAATATTTTCTGCAAGAGCTGCTGGATAAGGAAATTAATGTTTTGGAAAATTACCAATACAATGCTGCAGTTGGCTGTGTTGCATAAAAAAAGGGGCAATATTTTTGCCCCCTGTTTTTATTAAGCTTAAACGCATAAATTATTATCATATAAACTGAGGGGTATTTTTGACAAACATCATTTTCAGTTACCCCATCCTATCCTTCCCCTACCTTAGGGGAAGGAACTGGTTTCTCCCCCTAAGGTAGGGGGAGATCAAGAGGGGGTATTTTCTGTTATATCAAATATATCTGCGTATCTGCTTATCAGAATGACACATCCGCTTCACTTTCCCAGAGCCCGTGAATGTTGCAATAACTTACTGCAACCAGTTTTCCTTTTTCTTCGAGCTTAACTCTGAAACATGCCACAGGATCTGTGTAAGCAGGGCCTTCATTAGCACCTTTAACGGATTCACCGTGGGAAAGGAATTCTGCTCTGCCCAGGTTGTAAATGTTACCATCTTCAGGTTTAAAATACAGAGCAATCCAGCCGATGAAATGTTCTGTAGTGTTAGGGTGTGCAATTTCTTTTCCCACACTTACCACCACATCAGATGCTTCGCCTTTTTTAAGACCTTGAGGACATTCGATAACCGGTACGTGCTTCTCACTCTTATAGTCCGCTGTTTTTACAAATTCACCAATGTTTCCCATAAAACTACCTCCTTTTTTTTAATTATAACACAAAAATATTGAATAACCAATATATCCATAATTTAGGATGATTATAAGTTACTTCAACAGTTTTTTCAAGTTTTTTAAAAACCGTGATGGGTAAGACGTTATGAACAGTGCTAAGTATTAAGTGTTAAGCGCTAAGTAAGACCATGCCATACAACAAACTACTATTTCACAATTTCTCCAAATTACTATCTCCCCACCACGCACACAATTTTTAATGTAACACAATTCTTAATATCATAATTTTATAATACGCAATGTAGAACAACTAAATGTATAATGTTGTGTGCGCGGCTGACATTTTTGAGTGATTGATAAATGCCAGTCAGTTGTCTAATTGAACTATATTCATACTTTTCAGGACATCTTCATCGTCGCAGGTATAGAGGGTATCCAGGAATGCAGTCATAAAACTTCCCGGTTTCTCCGAGATCTTTGAAGCTTTTTCCCCACAAGCTGAAAAAAGTGCACTGGCTGCTACTCCCGCTTTAAGTTTATTTTCAGTAAGTACGGAACAGAACGCCCCTGTTACTGCCGATAAACCGCAGCCGGTACCTGTTACTTTTGTCATGACGGGGTGTCCGTTTTTAGTCAACCAGGACTCTTTGCCATTAGTGATAAAATCCTCTTTTCCGGAAGACATAACGACACATTTCTTCTCTTTTGCAAGATTTTTCATACGTTCCTGCAGCTTTTTATTAAGAGACAGTGTGCTTTCCACGCCCTTTGTTCGTACTTCTTCAGACACAACTGACATTATTTCGGAAGTGTTACCTCTAAATACATCTATCTTCACTTCGCCAAAAATCCTTTTTACAGCCTCCGTGCGGAGTTTTGTTGCACCAGAACCCACAGGATCCAGAATAACCGGTACACTGTTTTTATTAGCGGTTTTGCCTGCCAGAATCATAGATTCCAGCCAGGAGTGTTGAATCGTGCCAATATTAAGTATTACAGCAGAGGAAACGGAAGCGATTTCCTCCACTTCGTCAATGCTGTGTGCCATAACCGGCGAGGCTCCTATTGCAAGCAGAATATTTGCTGTGGAATTCATGACGACATAATTGGTAATGTTATGAATGAGGGGATTTGTTTCCCTGATTTTTTTTATACAGCTTTTTATTGTTTCATACATTTTATCCTCCTGCCCGTCAGTTTAAAATAGTTTGAAGATAAAATCTATAAAAGGAATGATAAATAATGCCGGGAGCATATTTGCCGTTTTGATTTTTGTTAATTCAAGCATATTCAGGCCGATACCCAGAATAATAATCCCGCCCACTAACGATATACCATTCACATAAACTTCTTCGCTGAGCAGAAAGGTGGCTTTTGATGCCAGCAAACTAAGAATTCCCTGGTAAACGAATACAAAAATTGCAGAAAAAATGACACCGATGCCTAAGGTTGAAGCCAGAATAATAGAGGATATTCCGTCGAGTAGGCTTTTTACGTACAAAACAGACGGATCGTTATTGAGACCGTCTTTTATTGCTCCAACGATAGTCATAGAACCAACACAGAAAAGAACTGTGGCCGTTATGAAACCCAATACAAATGTACCGGAATTGCTGCCGGTTTTTTCCTGCAGATACTTGCCGGTCTTGTCAAGCTTCATTTCTATATCAAGGAATTCACCAATGCCCGTCCCCAGCACCAGACTTACAAGACCGGGCAGAAAGTCATGATTTACAAAAGACATCTTCATACCAAGAACCAGTACAGCCAGCCCCAATGCCTTTACAATGGCATCCTTGGTCTTCGTCTTGATTCTGCTGCCGAAAGTAATACCGATTAAGCTACCTGCGGTAACTGCAATGGTATTTACTATAGTCCCTGTAATCATTGCCTTATTCCATTAATATAGTTTAATACTTTTTCTGCAAAATCTTTTGAAATAACTTTTACCGACGCCTCATTGTTATAATTCATAGCACTGTGTGTAAAATTGTGACTGCCAATAAACACTATTTTTTTATCGATGACAATAAGTTTTGTGTGAGTTCTTTTTCCCGGTGTATCATATATGACTTCAATCCCTTCCTCAGCCAATTCTTCGGCTGTTTCCCTGTTAACTTCGTTTAAAAAGCCTTCTTCTTTTTCAATATCCATGATAACGGTTACGTCTATACCTTTCTCAGCAGCTCTGATGAGAGCGTTTTGTATATGTTTTGTATCCTGTGTTGTATAGTCAGTGGTTTTGAACATATACATAGAAATTATAATATTTTTCTCCGCACTTTCGATACTGCTTACCGCTTCACCAAGATATTCCTGGTTTGGCAAAAACTGTACTTTTGCGGATACTTTCTCCGTACCTGCTTTTAAATTGACAATGATGATGAAAAAAACAATAAAAACGGATAAAAAAAGTTTTAAACGGTGCTTTTTTAAATAGTTCTTTCCTGGATTTTCCATCATTCCGATTCTTCTTCTCCTTCCAATGCATATTTAATATTTTCCCAGACCGTTTCCATCCCGTCTTTTCTTGTTGCTGAGAATGGAAGAACAGCATTAGGTGTTACCGAAAGGGCTTCCGCTATTTTACTGATATATTTATCCAGTTCGTTGCGTGAGACTTTATCCGTTTTGGTAGCAGTCAGTATAATCGGAATTTCATTGTCACTCAACCATTCTATCATTAAAAAATCATCACCTGAGGGGATTCTCCTAATATCTATAATCAGTACACACGCTTTAAGCTGATTTCTTGTTTTCAGATAGCTTTCAATAAGCCTGCCCCATTTTTTTCTTTCGGTTTTGGAAGTTTTTGCATAGCCGTAGCCGGGCAAATCGACAAAGATATATTTATCTTCAATATTGAAAAAATTGATTAATCGTGTTTTGCCGGGTGTATTCCCTACTTTTACCAGTTTTTTTCTCCCCAATAATGCATTTATCATGGATGACTTGCCTACATTGCTGCGGCCAATAAAGGCTATTTCGGGCAGGTCTGTTTCCGGAAAGCCCCCTTTATCTGCTGCTGAAGTAATAAATTCCGCATTCATTTTAATACTCCGGATTTTTTAAGAAAATCTTTCATCCCGAAATCGTAATCTGTACTGAATCCGGCAGCATTTTTATGTCCGCCTCCGTTATTGGCTTCTGCAATATCATTAACTGCAACGCTCGGGATAGACCTTAAGGAAACTTTTCTCTTCTGTGCATTGATTATAAAAATATACTGAAGCTGCATTTTCTGTAACAAGTAGTTGCCAAGCTCCGAATTGTATTTTTCAGCAAAAATGCACCCAAAACGCCTGTCCCATTTATCAGTGAAAATTTGAATATGTTTCTCTGAATTTTCAAAATATTTATTCTGACTTTCCTCTTCCAGTTCCAGAAGCAATTTTTCTTCTCCCGTAAATGCAGCTGAAGGATTAGCAAGAAATCTCTTTATAAATCTGTTTATCCCGAAAAGGGTGAACAACATATTCATTTTCAGGCTGTTTTTGTTTTGCAGAAGCCATAGGTCATAATCGTTGATGCATTCCACGAGATCGTGAAATTTTTTTACGTTTTTATTTTCAGATAAAAGCCATTCATAAGTTAATTTGGTTGCGGATTTGCCTATTTCATGAATTGTGAAGTCATAATTTTTAAGATTTTCTGACGAGATATGGTGGTCTATCAGGGTGATATCCAGCCTGTTGATAAGGTGTTTCAGAAGTTCTTCGCCGGGGGAAACATCTGTGATAATAATACGGTCGTAATGTACAAAATTGTTAAGTATAAAATCATCCACTTCATCGTAATTAAGATAGAATGTATCGATGTTTTTATATATGGACTTCAGTAGTATGGAACAGCCTGCACCGTCCATATCGTTGTGTGTAACGTGTATAATCATTCATTATTCTCCGATAATTTTAATTAAAGCTCTTTTTCTTCTGCGTCCGTCAAATTCACCGTAAAAAATCTGTTCCCACGGACCGAAATCGAGCTTGCCTTCGGTTATTGCTACGGTTACCTCTCTTCCCATTATCTGCCTTTTCAGGTGTGCATCGCCATTGTCTTCTCCTGTCAAATTGTGTTTGTAAAGGCTTAGTGGTTCATGCGGTGCCAGCTCTTCCAGCCATCTTTTGTAATCCTGATGTAAGCCCCCTTCATTGTCGTTTATAAATACTGATGCGGTAATATGCATTGCATTTACAAGACATAACCCTTCTTTTATGCCGCTCTCTCTGACGGCTTCTTCGACAACAGATGTTATATTAACAAATTCCATACGGTTCTCTGTATTGAACCATATTTCTTTACGGTGAGATTTCATTGAGATACCTCCTGTTAATGTGTTATAAGAATATAGCACATTTAATCCCGAGTTTAAAGATTTAGCAGAGAAAACAGACAGCTTTAACATAAACTGCGGCTTTTTCAAGAATATTTATATAAAATTTCAAGCTTCGCATTTAGTTCTGTCATTGCGAAACCCTGTTAAATGCCGCAGGCAATCAGCTAAGCTGATATTTAACAGGGTGAACAAAGACGTGTAAAAAGTGCAAGTGTGAAACTTGAATAAAATGAGAATAAATCTTCAGATATTCTCACTGAGGAGTAATAATGATTATATTTTGCGGAGTGGGTTTTTTTGAGGAAAATCTTTTAAAAGAGATAATAAAAAATTGGGAAGTCACGGTTATTGAAAAGGATAAAAATAAGATAGATAGGCTTCAGAATGCCGGCAAAAATATAACGTTGACAGAAGGTGATGCAACCAGCGCTGTGTTGTGGAAAAAGCTGGATACGGAAGATATAGAATCAGTTATAGTGACATTCAGGGATTCCGATCTAAGCCTTGAAGTGTGCTGGATTGTGAGGAACATTCTGAAACTGGATGTCCCGATAATTGTTCTGCTTTATGAAAAAGAGGGGGAAAAGAAATTTGAAGACTCTACCATTACTTTGATAAAACCGATGGATATCTCCATAAATATAATTTTGAACAAACTTCATAAAAATTATTCCAGGGCAATTGATATAGGTCAGAAAAAAGGTGAGATTATCGAGCTGAATGTCATGTCCAAATCCCATATTACTGACAGGAAGCTGAAAAATCTGCGCCCTTCAAAATGGCATCTGGCGGCTATTTACAGAAATAATGAGCTGGTCATCCCTTCCGGATCAACAAGGATAAAGGTTGGAGACAGAATAGTTGTGGCCGGTGAGCCTAAAATACTGGAAAATCTGGCCGGTATTTTTTCAAAGGGTATACCGCAGTTTCCCTTGCAATATGGTGAAGATATGGCTGTGGCGCTTGATAAAAGACACCCCTGGGTACTTGAGGAATCGGTTTTTCTTAATGCTGCGATCAGAACCAATGACCTGCGAATTTTGATAAGGGATTCCCAAATTTCTGATGAGATAAAAAAGAAGCTCGATACAGGCAAACTCAGCTATAAGATTGAGGAGGAAAACAAATCCAAAATCAGGTTCGTGGAAAATAAAGAAAATGTTGGAATACACACCTTAAGTTTTAATAAAAATAATCTTTTTGACTATATCAGGGCAAGGGAGATATTCAAGGCAGCCGAAAAACCTATTTTTATTTCCAGAAACAGTTCAAAATACGAAAAGGTGGTTATCTCACTCAACTGCTTTGACCCGGTATATCCAATGGAAACGGGAGTTGAAGTGGCCAGACTGTTTAATATCGATTTTGAGGTTATCTATGTTACCTTACCAAAGGGAATGAGAGGGGATGCAGAAGACAGCAGGCTTGATGAGCGGAATAATCTTATAAAGGATTTTGGAAGCCTGTATAGAAAAAAAATCCAATATAAGCTAATGGAAGGCAATCCTGTTTTGCAGACGCTGGAATATTTGGGAAGCACAACCGGTAAAATTTTATATGTTTCAAGTTTTAAAAAAGGGAGTGCAGGCTCTCTTTTAAAACCGGAAGTCGGTTTTTATACAGCATTCCGTTCAGATGCAAGTTCTATTGTGATACCACAGAAGGTTGAAAATGAGTAAAGAAGAAGCCCTGCTGCTCCTTCTTATATCAGTCGGGGCATTTATAATGCCCTTTATTGCCAGGAAATTTCACATTCCAACTGCTGTTTCGGAGCTTTTGTATGGAATGTTTATCGGAAGCTTTCTACATTTTGAGCCGTATGCCATGGGGATAATTAATTTTCTGGCGGAGCTGGGATTTATAGTTTTGATGTATATGGCGGGCCTGGAACTTGATGCTGAGGATCTGCAAAAAACTCCAAATAAGACATTACTGATATTTATCTCCCATTTTTTAGCTATCGTTCTGTTTTCCGTTATACTGGTAAATATTTTCAGTCTCCCTCTCTATTTTAATCTTTTTATCGTTATTACGTCCATTGGTTTACTTTTTCCCATTTTAAGTGAGCTTGGTATAATGGAAACAAAGCTGGGCAAAGAGCTTTTGATCCTGGGGAGTATAGGCGAAGTTTTCAGCCTCCTGGCTTTAACAGCATTTACAGTCATTTATAATTATGGAATAAGCTATGGCGGTTTGCTGCACATCCTCAAATTGGCGGCATTTTGCGCCACAGCTTTTATTACTCTTAAATTATTGCAGCTTTTTACCTGGTGGTTTCCGAATAAACTCAGTTTTATGGCCAAAACCGGGGTGTCTTCGGAAACGGGGCTACGGGGGAATTTCCTTAATATGCTTGTTTTCGTCGCATTGGCAGCATTTTTGAATATCGAAGTAATAATCGGAGCTTTTATAGGCGGGATGCTTTTTGCAGCTGTTTTCAAGGAAAGGGAAAAGATTCAGGAAGGTTTTGAAATGATAGGGCACGGTTTTCTCATCCCCATTTTTTTTATCTATGTGGGGTTGAATTTTGAAACATCCCTGTTAATGGATTTTACCGTTGTCAAATATGCTCTGCTTCTCTGTCTGCTTATTATAATTGCAAGGGTGCTGGCCGGATTTGTTTTTTTATTTGGAGCCTACAGGTTAAATAATATCCCTGTTTTTCCTTTTTCCACCTCGTTTTCTCTGACTTTGCTTATAGCAGCTGCGAAACTCGGAGAAAGTCTCGGTGTATTTTCAAAAGACATCTCCGGCGGTGTGGTCCTTGCATCCATCATATCAGCGCTGATTTTCCCATTGTTTTTCAGGTTAATCATTAAAAAACTGGTTGTGTAGTTAGGGAGTTAAGTAGGGAGGGAGTGAGATAGTGAAGTGGGGAGATAGGGAAGTTGATATATGATTTGCTTGCAGTAAATTTTTGAAACAGTGAAAATCAATGCTCCGATTTATTTGTCTCTGTTTTATCATAATTTTATATTTGTCTGATAAGTAACGTTCTTAGATTAACCTTAATTTTTTAATGTATTGGTATGTTTTAAGTATTAATTGACATATTAGGAAAATTGTGTTTTATTATGATGATAAATAAACAGGGGGAAGTCTATGGAAGAGAAAATCAAGCAGTTTAAGAAGCTTAGCGAAGAGGCTGAGCTTGGCGGCGGTCTTGAAAGAATCAAGAAGCAGCATAACGCCGGTAAACTTACAGCTCGGGAAAGAATTGATAAACTTCTGGATAAAGGAACATTTGTAGAGCTGGACAAGTTTGTCATGCACAGATGTACCAACTTTGATATGCAGAAAACAAAGATTCTAGGTGACGGCGTTGTCACCGGCTACGGTAAAGTTAACGGAAGAACGGTTTTTGTATTTTCCCAGGATTTTACTGTTTTCGGCGGTTCACTTTCGGAAATGTTTGCAAAGAAAATATGCAAAGTTATGGACCTGGCTGTTGAGGTGGGAGCACCTGTCGTTGGTCTGAATGACTCAGGCGGTGCACGTATTCAGGAAGGTGTTATGTCTTTGGCCGGGTATGCCGACATATTTTTGAGAAACAGTCTTTCTTCAGGCGTTGTTCCTCAGATTTCTGCAATTATGGGGCCATGCGCCGGCGGTGCTGTTTATTCGCCCGCTCTTACAGATTTTGTTTTTATGGTTAAAGAAACGAGTTATATGTTTATTACCGGTCCTGAGGTCGTGAAAACTGTTACAAGTGAAGATGTTACAAAAGAAGAGCTCGGCGGCGCTATGACTCATAACTCTAAAAGCGGTGTGGCTCATTTTGCCGCTGAAAATGACGAAGATTGTCTGCTAAGGATCAGGGAGCTTATTAACTTCCTGCCGCAAAATAATATGGAAGATCCGCCTATTGCACCGACAAAAGACGATCCGAACAGAACGGACGATTCTTTGAATAAATTGGTTCCTGAAAACCCGAATCAGCCTTATGATATGACTGAGATTATAGAGAAAGTTGTGGATGACGGAAACTTTTTTGAGGTTCAGGAGCACTATGCCAAAAATATAATTGTAGGATTTGCCAGACTTAACGGCAAAACAATCGGTGTTGTTGCTAATCAGCCACAGGTGATGGCAGGTGCCCTTGATATGGATTCATCCATTAAAGGGGCTCGTTTCGTTAGATTCTGCGATGCTTTTAATATTCCTCTTCTCACCTTTGTGGACGTGCCCGGTTTTATGCCCGGTGTTCAGCAGGAATACGGAGGTATAATAAAACATGGTGCGAAACTTCTCTATGCATATTGTGAAGCAACAGTTCCCAAAGTTACCGTTATTACCCGTAAAGCTTATGGTGGAGCCTATGATGTTTTAAGCTCCAAACATATCAGAGGGGATATCAACTATGCATATCCCACTGCTGAGATTGCAGTCATGGGGCCGGATGGCGCAGTTCAGATTCTCTATCGCAAAAAGATTGCGGAGGCTAAGGATCCGGATGCTATGAAAAAGAAAATGACCGATGAATACCGTGAGTGGTTTGCCAATCCGTACAGAGCAGCTGAACTGGGCTATATCGACGAGGTTATACTGCCGGAAGATACAAGACCCAGGCTTATTCAGGCTTATGAGCTGCTCAACAATAAACGTCAGACCAATCCGCCCAAAAAACATGACAACTTGCCACTGTAGAGGAGGTTTCAATGGCTGAGATAAAAAAGGTTTTAGTTGCAAATAGAGGTGAAATAGCCATACGTATTTTCAGAACATGCAGAAAGATGGGCATAAAGACCGTAGCTGTTTATACGCATGCAGACAGAAAAGCCCCGCATGTCCGGTATGCAGATGAGGCATATTGCATAACAGAAAGTGCAAGTGATACAAATTATCTGAAAATGGATAAAATAATTAAAATTGCCAAAGATACAGGGGCGGCAATTCATCCGGGGTACGGTTTTTATGCTGAAAATGCTGATTTTGTCAGAAAATGTGATGAAGAGGATGTGACATTTATAGGCCCCAAGGCCGAGCATATTGATCTTATGGGAAGTAAAACCGGAGCCAGAATGGCTATGGCTGAAGCAGGTGTACCCACAGTGCCCGGAACAAAAAATCCCATAAGAGACGTTGATGAAGCCAAAAAGATATGCAGGGATATAGGATATCCGATTATGCTGAAAGCCGTTTACGGCGGCGGCGGCAAAGGGATGAGGCTCGTTGAAAAGGAAGAGGATTTTGACTCTGCCTTTCGTATGGCAAGCTCCGAAGCCAAAAATGCTTTCGGCAACGGTGATATGTATATAGAAAAATTCATTATTAAGCCTCATCATGTGGAGGTTCAGGTTTTGGGAGATTCTCACGGCAATGCACTGCATCTGTTTGACAGGGAATGCTCCATTCAGAGAAGGCATCAGAAGGTAATCGAGGAAGCACCTTCTCCTTTTATCAATGAGGAAACCCGTGAAAAGATGTGCGAGGTTGCATCCAAAGCTGTAAAAAGGCTTGGTTATGTCAGTGCTGGTACTCTGGAGTTTGTCGTTGGTGCGGATCAAAGTTTTTATTTTCTTGAGATGAACACAAGGCTGCAGGTGGAACATCCGATAACAGAAATGATTACCGGTGTTGATATAGTGCGTGAAATGATCCGTATTGCCGAAGGAAAGGAGATTTCCTTTAAACAGGAAGAAATTCATAGAAACGGACATGCTATTGAGTGCCGTATTTATGCGGAAGACCCTTCCAATAATTTTGCCCCGTCTCCCGGACTGCTTACAATATATCAGACTCCCGAAGGTCCCAATGTGAGAGTGGAGAGCGGCGCCTACCAGGGATATGAGATCCCATTGTACTATGATCCCATGATTGCAAAGGTTTGTGCAAACAGTAAAACACGGGACGGTGCAATTGCGAATATGAAAAGAGTTCTTTCTGAATATATCGTAGCAGGGATAAAAACGTCCATTCCGTTTCATTTCAGCGTACTTAAAAACGAGACATTTCTCAGCGGTAACTACGATACGGGCTTTATCGATAACAAGTTTGATAAAGAGGATCTGGAAAGAAAAGAGCACGAAGATCCGACTGTTCCGCTGGTTGCTGCGGCTATTAAACAACTCATGTCTGAAAAAATTGCAGCGGCCCGGTCGAGGACCAGACCGGAAGTGGGAGAGTCCGACTGGAAACGTTTCGGTAAGTTACTTAATTTCGGCAACAGGATATAGTGAGGTGAGCCTATGATTACAAAGAGAGAATATTATGCAAATGTAGAAGGTTTTGAAGAAGAATATAAACTTGCAGTGGAAGAGAAGGATTACCATGTTTTTGAAGTGGATGTCATGGGAGAAAAACATACGGCAGACTTCAGGCAGATTAATGAAAGTATTTACTCTCTGATTATCGATAACAAATCGTATTCTGTTGAAATAAGTGAAGACGGTGACCAGTTTGAGGTGCTTGTTGACGGCGACAGTTACAATGTAGAGATTCTGGATGATATGAAGCGGCTTATGAAATTAAGAGCTGATGTAGGGCTCGAAGGACGTCAGGTTGTTGAATCTCAGATGCCGGGTTATATATGGAAAACGCTGAAGGAAGTTGGCGATGAAGTTGAAGCGGGAGAACCCGTTATGATTCTTGTTGCCATGAAGATGGAAAACGAAATCAAAGCGCCCAAGGATGGTGTTATTGAAGAAATTTTTGTAAAAGCGAGCGAAGATCCCCAGGAAAGTACTGTAGGTACAGGGGACAAGCTTTTTGTTATTGAATAAGCAACTTTACAGTTCGTGTTGTATTTCCGCAAAAAAGGGGGCCTCGCCCCCTTTAATTTTAAAATGAGGTTTAACCATGAGTGAATTTAAAAAATACAAGAAAAAAGACTGGGAAGAGCTGGCCAAAAAAGAGTCAAAAAAAGACAGTCTTGATCATTTAAACTGGGAGACTCCTGAGGAATTTACAGTAAAACCATTATACACTAATGAAGATATTGAAGATCTGGAGTTTGTAGATACATTCCCCGGCCTGTCTCCTTTTGTCAGAGGTCCCAAAGCTACGATGTATGTGGGTAAACCCTGGACAATAAGACAGTATGCCGGATTCTCAACTGCAGAGGAGTCCAACGAGTTTTATAAAAAAAATTTGGCTCAGGGGCAGCAGGGTTTATCAGTGGCTTTTGATCTGCCGACACACCGGGGGTATGACTCAGATCATCCGAGAGTTGTGGGAGATGTCGGTAAAGCCGGCGTTGCAATCGATTCCATTCAGGATATGAAAATACTCTTTGACGATATACCTCTGGATAAGGTTTCCGTCTCCATGACGATGAACGGTGCCGTTATTCCAATAATGGCCAACTATATTGTTGCAGCCGAAGAGCAGGGAGTTTCCCAGGAGAAATTATCAGGAACAATACAGAATGATATCCTCAAAGAGTTTATGGTAAGAAACACATATATTTATCCACCGAAACCTTCCATGAGGATTGTTGCAGATATTATTGAGTACACGAGCAAATATATGCCGAAATTCAATTCCGTCAGTATCAGCGGCTACCATATTCAGGAGGCCGGAGCGAACTGTGCTCAGGAGCTGGCTTTTACCCTTGCAGACGGTCTTGAGTATGTGAAATATGCCAGAGACAGAGGTCTTGATGTGGATTCTTTTGCTCCGAGGCTGTCTTTCTTTTTTGCAATAGGTATGAATTTTTTCATGGAAGTTGCAAAACTAAGGGCAGCAAGGTTTTTGTGGGCAAAATTAATGAAGCAGTTTAATCCAAAAAATTTCAAATCCATGACTTTAAGAACCCATTGCCAGACCTCCGGCTGGAGTCTGGCAGAACAGGATCCTTATAACAATATTATTAGAACCACAATAGAAGCAATGGCAGGTGTACTCGGGGGCACCCAGTCCCTTCACACGAATGCGCTTGATGAGGCGATAGCTCTTCCGACACCCTTCTCCGCCCGTATTGCAAGAAATACACAGCTTATTCTACAGGAAGAAACCGGTATCTGCAACGTTGTTGATCCTCTCGGCGGTTCTTATTACGTTGAAAGTTTAACCAACAGTCTGATTGAAAAGGCTTCTGAAATAATCGATGAGGTTGAGAGTCTTGGTGGAATGACAAAAGCCATGGAAACTGGGATGCCAAAATTGCGAATAGAGGAATCTTCTGCAAAGAAACAGGCTAAGATTGATATGGGTAAAGACGTAATTGTCGGTGTTAACAAGTATGTGAAAGATGAAGACGATTCTGTGGATGTTCTTGAAATAGACAATACAAAAGTTCTTGAAAAACAGGTGGAAAGACTTAAACAATTAAGGCAGAATAGAGATGAAAATGAAGTAAAGGCTGCATTAGAGAAACTGACTGAGGCTGCCGGAAAGGAAGGTAATCTTCTGGAATATGCGGTGGAAGCGGCCAGAAAAAGGGCGACAGTCGGTGAAATTTCTGAGGCTATGGAAAAGGTTTTCGGCAGATATTCAGCTGATATAAAACTGCAAACCGGAGTGTATAACAGGGTGTTTGGAAAAAATGAAAAATTTGATGAAGCGAAAAAACTGGTGGATGATTTTGCTGAAAAAGAAGGAAGAAGGCCTAGAATCCTGATTGCCAAAATGGGGCAGGACGGTCATGACAGGGGTGCAAAGGTCGTCGCCACTGGTTTGGCTGATCTGGGTTTTGATGTTGACGTGGGGCCGCTTTTTCAGACTCCTGAAGAAACTGCAAAGATGGCTGTTGAGAATGATGTTCACGCTATAGGTGTTTCCAGTCTGGCAGCAGGTCACAAAACGCTGGTACCGAAGCTTATTGAAGAGCTGCATAAACTCGGAGCCGACGATATAATTGTAACTGTCGGCGGTGTAATACCCAGAAACGATTATGACTTTTTATATGAAACGGGAGTTAAATGTATTTTCGGCCCCGGAACTCCTATATTTAAATGCGCCGGAGAGACGCTGCAGGAAATTGAAAAACATGGTGCAAAATAGCACATATGCGCGTCGATGATATAATAAAAGGTGTTTTGAAAGGCCATAAAAGGCACCTTGCCAAAGCAATTACGCTTGTTGAAAGCAAAAGTCTCAGCAAAAGAGAGGATGCAGACAAGCTTTTAAACAGTATACTGCCATATACCGGGAACTCTATACGACTAGGTATTTCCGGCGTTCCCGGTGTTGGCAAAAGTACCTTTATCGAATCATTCGGAAAATTCCTCACTTCAATAGGTAAAAAGGTTGCCGTACTGGCTGTCGATCCTTCTTCAAAAATATCGGGTGGAAGCATTCTTGGTGATAAAACGAGGATGCAGGAGCTGGCAAAGGATCATGAAGCTTTTATAAGACCGTCCCCATCTGATGAGTCGCTGGGAGGTGTGGCCAGAAAAACCCGTGAATCGATGCTGATATGTGAAGCAGCCGGTTACAATATTATTATTGTGGAAACGGTCGGGGTGGGACAATCTGAAATCGAAGTCGCCTCAATGGTGGACTGCTTTACCCTTTTACAGCTTCCGGGAGCAGGTGATGAACTGCAGGGGATAAAAAAAGGTATAATGGAAATATCGGATATTATTCTGATTAATAAAGCTGAAGGCGAAAATATGCATAAAGCGCAACTTGCCAAAAGTCAGATTGAAAATGCTCTGCACATATTAAAAATGCGCGACGATAACTGGATTGTAAAAGTCCTGCTTGTAAGCGCACTTAACAATGAGGGAATAGAAAGATTCTGGGAAGTACTGCTTCATTTTATTACCCATATGAAAAATGGAAATTTTTTCCGGCGAAAAAGAAAAAAACAATCAGTTGACTGGATGTGGAAGCTGCTTGATGAAGAACTTATGCGTATTTTTAAAAGTGATGAAAAAATTAAGGAAATGCTTGTTTCAACCGAAGAAGAGGTCAGAGCAGGGCATATAAACCCCGCCTCTGCAGCAAAAACCCTTCTGGATGCTTTTTTGGAAAAGAAATAAAACTTTGCCCGTTTTCAACAGGATAAACATCTGTATTACTTCAAATAATTCTCACAATCTTCTCAAAAAGCATAGGTGAATTTAAACCAGGTAGCCTGTCCTTCGGTCTTATTCCTGGCTTCCATTTCCCACTGGCTTCTCAGTTCGAAAAACATGTTTTTATATTTGTACTGCACACCGGGACCTATAGCAAAAACTCTGCTTTTGTTTTCTTCATCCTGTCTGAGTAGTTCCTGTACAGGTGGTGCTATATTACTGTCTATATCAAAGTCGTCATCGGTCATCTGACGGTAATAATATCCGCTGATACCAAGTCTTAAATTTTTTGTAACTGCATATGAAGCGCTGTAATCGAAATGAAATTCCTGCCCGGGGTTTCTGTCAACATTTACCCCGTAGACAGTGGGATAGTCTTCCTGCTTGGTATTGAAATCATACATTGCCTTAACTGAAAATTCAAAATTACCTGGGAGATATGTAATTCCAACAACCGGTTCAAAAGTCCAGAAATTGTGCCCCACATAGGCCAGATTATCGTCTTCCTGATTGTAAAAAGGGATATAAATATCCATTAGAGATACTGCTGTGTGTAATTTACCTTTCATGAAATGGTGTGAAAGAAGGAAAGGGCTGTAGATAAGGTAAGGGATATTCGTATCTGAGTATGAATCATCGCTGTCAGGACCGACTTTTGCATTAAAGTCCAACCGGGTGTTTATAAAGGGGATAAAAAGGTGCTGTCCGTAATTTCCATCCAAAACTTTTTTATCGGTAATATAGATGAATCTCAAAACATCTGCAGTAACACTTACCTTATCAAATGCATCTATGTTGTCACCGTCATCATCTTTCATTTCATCTGCAGAATAATATTAAAAATAGTTGATAAAATACAACCCCGGAGGTGGAACAGCTCCTGACATAAAAGCTTCAGCGCCGTTCGGATATGACCCTCCGCCGCCGGCATACAGCGTTGATGAAGAAAAGAACGTTAGTAAAGATATTGCAACAATTAAGAAGGATAATTTTTTCATAGTCTGCCTCCGGGGTTATTTTAACACTGCTTAACAATATTAGCTTTAACTTAAAGCAGAGTCAACGAAAATACGTTTTACTGCCATAGTGCATTAGATAGTGAAGTGGTGAAGTAGTGAGGGAGTGAGGATATAGGGAAATAGAAAATGGAATGTAGTAATTTATTGAGTGTTAGCAGAGGTATTATGGGTAGTATTGGTAATATGGGATTATCTATACTTTCATCTTTGGGATGAGATTAATGTTTAATTTTAATACGCCACAGATTTTGAAATGAAGATTATTGCTAAATGATTTGGCTGTTTGTGGTGATATATTTTTTCATAGTAAAAATGCATTCACCGTCGGGATTCTGGTGATAATCTACAGAGTCCATAAACTGCTTTATGATATATAAACCTCTGCCTCTTTCATCAAAAGGGTCAGGCTTTTGGATATCTGAAAGTTCGAGTCCGCCCCCTTTATCAGTTACTTCTATATTTATTGTATTATTATTCATCTCTATCTTTATTTTTACCTGCTCATTATTACTTTTGCAGCCGTAGAAAATGGCATTGGAAGCCGCTTCCGTTAGTACGAGATTTATCTTAAAGGCAAGGTCCTGTATTTTACTGTCGTTTTTGATGATATTTTTGACGAACAACTCAGCCATTTCTCCCAATGCGGAAACAAGCTTTATATTTCCGGGAACAGTAAGTTCCATAACGGACGGCTTTGTGTGCATCACATATCCTTTTTTGCAGATTCTATATCAGGATATATCTGAAGAATCTGGGTAAGTCCTGTGGTTCTTATTATGTCCAGTATTTTAGGACTCAAATTGGCCAGTCTGAGTTCCGTTTTGTCGTTGATAGATTGTTTGTGAAGATAAACAAGGGCACTGAGACCTGAACTATCGATGAATTCAAGATGTTTAAAATCGATAATAGCATCCTGGGATTTTGTCAGTTCAGACATTTTTTCTTTGAATTCTCCTGAATTGCTTGCATCAATTCTTACCGTATCTACTTCTATTATTTTTGTTTTTCCTTCCATGTAATTATTAAGTTTCATTTGCTTATCCTTCTCTCAAATTCATTTACTTATTTCTTAGTATACATCAAAAGGGCTGATTTTGCTATAATTCTTTAAAATTTGTTTGGCAGCTCAGGGTATTCTGAAGTATTTTCAGCGGCAAATGTTGATATTTTTTATGACAAAAGATAATATGCTAAAAATTTTTTCGAAATTGTGTTTTCTAAGGGGGCAAAATGTCGAAGATTTCCGTGGTAGGGCATAAAAATCCGGACAGCGATTCCATATGCTCGGCAATTGCATATGCGTACCTGAAAAATAAAATTGATAAAGAACACGAATACTGTGCATTCCGATGCGGCAATATCAACAGTCAGACTAAATTTATTCTTGAGAATGCCAACATTACAGCTCCCGCTTTTATCAGTGATATATATCCGAAAGTTAAAGATGTAATGTCAAAAGATGTTGTTTCCTCCCGCGCAGATTCACCGGTATTCAATGTAATGAAAAATATTGAAAATCTGAAAATCCGAATGACACCCGTTGTTGATGACAGCAACAAAGTCAGCGGCATTGTGAGCATATTGGAAATCAATGACTATTTTATGACCGGCGATATTTTAAAAAAGCCCGTTTACACATTCAGACCTGAAAATTTTGAAAATGTAATAGACGGTTATTTTCACGCTGAAGGTGAGTACGATGAATTTTCCGCCTCAATTATGGTGGGTGCGATGCCTTATGAGCGTTACGTGGAACATATGGAGAAATTTGATTTGAGACAAACGGTTCTGGTTGTGGGCAAAAGAAGGGATATAGTGGAATTTGCCCTCGAAAATGAAGTGCCCGCTGTCATACTTACCGGTATAAAATCTGCCAATGACCTTGATTTCGATTTTAGTGGCTACAAAGGGTGGGTTTACATTTCAAATCTGGATACTGCTGAAACCCTGAGAAGGCTTACTCTTACCGTGCCTGCAAAATATCTCATGAGTTCGGATATCCCTGTTATAAAGCCCAACGATGATTTGGAAGATGCAAAAGATCTTATGCTGAAACACAACAGAAGAGGGTTGATAGTGGTGGATGAAAACGATGAACTTGTGGGAATTGTAACCCGTTCGGATGTTTTGAAAGGCCACAGACAGAAAATGATTATGGTGGATCACAATGAGATGAGTCAGGCGGTAGACGGAGCGGAAACTGCAGAAATCCTTGAAATAGTGGATCACCACAGGCTGGGGACGATAAAAACCAACAGACCTATTCAGTTTCTTGCTAAACCGGTGGGCAGCACCTGTTCCATTATTTACGAGCAGTTCAGACATTATAATGCAGAGCTTCCGAAAGATATCGGTTTACTTCTTTTATCCGGCATTCTTTCCGATACTGTTATGCTAAAATCCCCCACGACCACCCTTTATGATAAAGAAATTGTGGACGAACTTGCGGACTTTTTGAATGTTAATTATTCCGAATACGGCAAGAAGATGTTTTATGCCACTGACAGCTTGAAATCCAGAGAGCCTGAAGAAGTCATCAATGCCGATTTTAAGAAATACAGTGAATACGGCTTTGATTTTGGCATAGGCCAGGTGGAAGTGGTTAACCTGAATGAAATAGATGAATTGAAAAATGATTTTATTGATGCACTTAAAAGTGTCAGAGACAGGAAAAAACTGGACTTTGCCATGCTTCTTGTTACTGATATTGTTAATACGGATAGTGTGCTTATTTCCACTGAATTCTATGCAGCCAGAAGACTGACATATAGAAAGCTGGACGATTATACTTTTGATCTTCCAGGCGTGCTTTCCAGAAAGAAACAGTTGCTGCCTGAGGTTTTAAGGGTGCTTGAAGAATCCGGCAAAAAATGATGTTGATATAAATCACGTGTTCGTATATTTTTCTGAAGATGATAGTATATAATAATCTGTCCGAATATAATGAAGAGTATTCCACCGTTGTGACGGTGGGCAATTTTGACGGCATTCATCTGGGGCATAAAAAGATTCTGGAAAAAGTCAACTCTATTGCCGGGCAATATAATTTTAAATCTGTTGTCTTTACTTTTGAACCTCACCCGTTGAAATATTTTGGCGCTGATGTACCAATGATTTTAACACCTTCTCAGAAGCAGAAGCTGCTTGATGAAATGGGTATGGATTTTCTTTTTCAAATCGAATTTTCAGACCAGTTTGCGAAAATGACGCCGGAAGTTTTTGTCAGAGAGGTTCTGGTGAAAAAACTGAACGCCAGATTTATTATAGTCGGTTATGATTATAAATTCGGCAGACGGCGGAAAGGCGATTTTAAGCTTTTGCAGTTTTTATCCCAGCATTACGGGTATACACCTTTTAAAGTTGACAGGGTTGAGATAGGTGGAGAAGTTGTTTCCAGTACAAATATCAGAAAATTCCTCCAGGAAGGGAAGATAAAAAAGGCCAATGAAATGCTGGGGCGAAATTTCAGCCTTGAAGGAACGGTGGTTCAGGGCAGTAAAATAGGGAGACTGCTTGGATATCCCACGGCAAATATACTTGTTAATAATGAAATTCTTCCTAAATTAGGTGTATATGTATCGCGTTTGACGCTGAAAGGAGTAAAATATGACTCCGTAACCAATATCGGTATCAGGCCTACGATTAATGATGAAGGTGAAGATGTTAAAGTGGAGGCATTTATATTTGATTTTAATGAAGATTTATACGGTGAAGAAGTGGAGTTAGAGCTGTTGGAATATCTCCGGCCTGAGGCAAGACTTGACAGTTTTGAAGAACTCAAGAATGTTATTAAAGCTGACTGCCGGGCAGCCAAAAAGATTCATGCGGAGATGAAATGAGCAGTGTTGCTTTTATAGGGCTGGGGTGCTCAAAAAACACCACCGATCTTGAATATCTTATGGGTTATTTAAGAGACAGCGGTGTGGATATTGTGAACGATATTTCATCAAGTGATTACATAGTAATTAATACCTGTGGTTTTATAGAGCCCTCTGTAATGGAAGCAATCGAAAATATTGTGCAAACCGGTGAAAAAAAACCTGAAGGTGCAAAAATCATTGCTGCAGGGTGTATGGTTGAGAGATTTAAAGATGAATTTGAAGAGGAATTTCCTGAAGTGGACTTTTATACGGGTGTTCATACATTAAAAGAGGCCGGCGATTTTATCCTTGAAGACTCAAAATTAAGGATAGATGAAAGCCGTACTTACGGTTCTGCCAGAATAATATCCAATCACCCCTATTATGCTTATATTAAAATTGCCGACGGTTGTGACAACAGGTGCAGTTACTGCACCATCCCTTCCATCAGAGGGGGGTTAAAGAGCAGGCCTGAAGAAAGCATCATAAAGGAAGTGGGAAATTTAATCAGTAATGGTGTAAAGGAAATCATTCTTATCTCCCAGGATTCAACAAAATACGGTCTTGATCTGTATGGAGAGAGCAGGCTTGTCCAGCTTGTTGAAAAAATAAACGATTTGCCCGGTGATTTCTTTATAAGACTGTTATATCTCAATCCGGACGGTATTAATAAAAGCGATATCAGGCGTTTTCCTGAAATAGAGAAACTGGTCAAATATTTTGAAATCCCTGTTCAGCATATCAGTGACAAAATTTTATCAAAGATGCGGAGAAAATCAGACAGCAGGAAAATTAAAGATGTTTTCAGTAACATAAGAGCGGAGATGCCCGAAGCTTTTATCCGTACAACATTTATTGTTGGTTTTCCAGGCGAAGATGAAAATGATTTTAGCGAATTAAAGGGTTTTCTCAAGGATTTTGCACCGGATTATGCCGGTTTTTTCGGGTTTCAGCCTGAGGAGGGCACAAAAGCATTTGATATGCCTGATTATGTAGACAATGAAACAGTTGAAAACCGTATCTCAGAATTAGAAAGTATTCAGGAGCAAAACACTGTTGAAAGATTGAAAAAAATGCAGAATGAAGAAATTCTGGCATTTGCAGAAGGCTTCAGTGAGGATATAGAGTTTATCCCGGAAGGCAGAGCAGTATTTCAGACTCCTGAAATAGACGGGAAAACGTTCTTTATTGACGGAAGGGCTGACAGAGGATATGGTCCTTATAAATGTAGTATTGAAAAAATTGTATATCCGGATATATACTGTAAAATAGTTTCGTGACGGAGAAAATTTATGAAAAGAATTGTACTGTTACTTATTGTGAGTGTCATGGTGTTCAGCTGTGCGGGCAAAAATGCCGGGGAAATTACTGCCAATGAACTGTTTCAGCAGGGGCTGAATCAGTTTTCTGAAGAAGATTACAATGATGCGGCTAAATTGTTTGAGCGTACCATTATGAAGGCGAATACACCGGAACTAGCGGCAAAAGCCCAGCTTTTTCTTGCTGATTCGTATTTTATGATGGAAGATTATGCTCAGGCGATTCCGTCTTATGAGCAGTATCTTAATATTTACGGTGGAAGCAAAGAGGAGCCGAGAGTGATTTATCGTCTGGGCACATCTTATTACAGGCTGATCCCCAGCATAGACAGAGACCAAACAAACACCAGAAAAGCTTTAGACCAATTTGAGGTTTTGAAAAAGAAATATCCTGAATTTGCAAAAAAGAAAAACACAGATAAGTTGATAACCAAATTACGCAATAAATTAGCAAAAAAAGAGATGTATGTTGCTGATTTTTATTTCCGTATTGGTGAGGAAGAAGCGGCTGCTGCAAGGTTGAAAAATATTATGGAAAATTATAAAAATACAAAAGTTTTTCCGAGAGCAGCTTTGCGCCTGAGCGAATATTTTATTAAAAAAGGGAAACATGAAACTCAGGCCGTAACTTATCTGAACAGTGTATTAAGACAGGAAAACGGTAAACAATATTTATCAGAAGTAAGTGAAATGCTTGATAAGCTGCAAAAGGATATGAGCAGTGAATGAAGACAATAGCATATTTGTTTGGTATATAGTCAGAGATCCCTCGGCTACGCTCGGGATGAGAGAACTTGTCATTTCGACCGAAGCGGAGAAATCTCTACCATAAAAAAACGATATAATAAACAAATATGCTATTGCAGTTTGTTTGAAGCAATGTTTAGGTGTTGGAATTATTTAGAAAGTTTCAAAGGTAAATAAAATTTAATTCATATCGAACCCGTCGACGGACGGGTAAAAAAACACAAGGGCAGAATATGAATAATTTTTACACACAATATGAAGAGGGTAAGGCTTGTTTTAATTCGGGGAAATATGACGAAGCCAGGGAGATTTTTGAAGAGTTTATAAAACACAGAAGCGATTTTGCCGATGTTTATAATTATTTGGGTTATATTTATTATATCAGTGATGACAGGGATTCTGCAATCAAAGCCTATCAAAAAGCTGTGGATTTAAATCCTTCCTACACTGAAGCCATCATGAATTTTGCAGTGGTTCTGAGCGACTGCGGCAGGTCTGATGAAGCACTGAAATATATGAATCAGCTGAAAAGCGTCCAATATTACGAAGGGGTCGCTGACAGCTACTGTCTTGGCAAACTTGCCAATATGCATGCAGAAACAGCCAGAGCCTACAAAAGTCTTTTCTGGTATGAAGAGGCCATAGAGCAGTATCAAAAAGCTTTGCAGCTATGTCCTGATTTCCCTGATATAAGGCTTGAATATGCCATTGCCCTGAGGGATTACGGGGATATGGAAAAAGCGGTTTACGAATTCGACCAGGTAATTGTCAGAAAGAGCGACTATGCCGCAGCTTATATTCACCAGGGGATAGCATTTTATAAGCTGGGTTTTATAGGTTTTGCTCTGGAATCCTGGAAAAAAGGTTACGAAATTGACAGTAAGAACAAAATCCTATCGACATTTTTATATCTATTGGAAGGAGCGAGGGAGGTTGAATAGATGCTTGATCTGAAATTTATTGTAAAAAATCCGGATACAGTTAAAGAGAATCTCAAAAAGAGAGGAGAGGAAATAGACATCGACGAAATAGTAATGCTGGATGGTCAAAGACGGGAAATTATCCAGAGGGTCGAGTCTTTAAAAAAAGAGCGGAATGAGGTTTCCAAACAAATAGGCCAACTTAAACGGCAAAACGAAGATATTTCTGAAATAACGAAAAAAATGAAAAAGGTATCAAATGATATAGCCGCTTACGATACAGAAATGAAAAATGTGGAGATGGCTATTAAAAATAAACTTCTGCGTATCCCTAACCTGTTGTCGGATAAAACACCTGTGGGAGAAGATGATACGGAGAATGTGGTTGATCATGAATGGGGTGAGAAATATGATTTTGGTTTTGAAGCCAAGCCTCACTGGGAAATAGCTGAAGATTTAAAACTTGTGGATTTTGCAAGAGGAGCAAAAATTGCCCAGTCCCGCTTTTCTGTTTATACCGGTCTTGGGGCAAGAATGGAGAGAGCTCTTATAAATTTTATGCTGGATGAGCAGACTTCAAACGGATATGTTGAAGTAATCCCGCCTTTTCTTGTTAATGCCGAAACAATGCAGGGCACAGGTCAGCTTCCCAAATTCGAAGACGATCTTTTTAAATGTGAAAGAGACGGACTTTACCTGATTCCCACGGCGGAAGTGCCTTTAACAAATATATATGCCTCGGAAATTTTAATGGATGAGGAACTTCCCGTAAAAATGACGGCATATACTCCATGTTTCAGAAGAGAAGCCGGAGCGCACGGTCAGGATACAAGGGGGCTGATAAGGCAGCATCAATTCAATAAGGTGGAGCTGGTGAAAATTGTGAAACCTGAAGATTCAGCAAAAGAGCTTGAGCTTCTTTTGGCAGATGCGGAAAACATACTGAAAAAGCTGAATCTACCCTACCGGGTTGTGAAACTCTGCAGCGGGGATGTGGGATTTTCAGCGGCATTTACTTACGATATTGAGGTGTGGCTGCCGGGGCAGAAATGTTATAGAGAAATCTCCAGTTGCAGCACATTTACCGATTTTCAGGCCAGAAGAGCTGGGATAAGATATAAGACAAAAGGAGAAAAAGGGACACAGTTTCCTTATACGTTAAACGGCTCCGGACTTGCGGTGGGAAGGACATTCCTTGCGATACTTGAAAATTACCAGCAAAGTGACGGCAGCGTTGTTATCCCTGAGGCTTTAAGGCCTTATATGAACGGTATCAGGGAAATAAAATAAATTATGGGTCCCAGGCTGTGTGTTGCAGGGATGCCTCTTTCAGTCGGTTTTGACAGTATAGATGAGGGACTTCAGAGTATAATTCAAAAATCAGAAATAATTATAGCCGAAGAGAAGAAAACGGCGCACAGAGTACTTGCCCGAAGCGGATGCCGGGGGAGAGATTTTTTCCTTCTCAATGAGCACAGTGGGTTAAAGGATAAACGTTTTCTTGTTGATAAGGTAAGCAGTGCAGGGTTATCCTGTTTTTTCTCGGATCAGGGTACGCCTTGTGTAGCTGATCCGGGATATGATTTTGTTGATATGTGTTATGCTCAAGGCATAGATGTTTTTTCATTTCCCGGGCCTTCGAGTATTACAACAGCACTTTCTCTCAGCGGTTTTTATGCGGAAAAGTTTTACTTTGCAGGTTTTCCTCCAAGAGAAAGGTCATCAAGAGGGAAATTTTTTGACAAAGTGTTTTCTTGTGAGGATACGGTTGTTCTTTTTGAGCGCCCTTATGTCATGAAAAAACTGGTCGATGAGCTTGTTGTATTCAAAAGGAGAATTGCTGTAGTTTATAATCTGGGGATGAGAGATGAGAAAGTTATCAGAGGTTATCCAAAAGAGATTGCAGTTAAACTGAAGAATATGCCCAAAGCTCCTTTTGTGGTGATTCTGGAAGGGATAAAATGAGTTTTAAAGAAGATACTGTAAATATTTTAAAAGAAGCCGTGAATTCCGTAAAACCGGATAATATCTTTGATGATATAAATTTTGACGGCCATTATCTGGATATTTGCGGAGATTTTTATGATTTAAATGATAAATCGGCTGTTTATGTTCTTGGCAGCGGCAAAGCCTCTGTAAAAATGGCTGAGAAACTGAAAGAGATTCTGGGAAGGCGAATTTCCGGCGGGCTTATCGTGTCCAATTACCATGAAGATATCGAGGGTATTGAAGTGGTAAAGTCATCTCATCCGCTCCCCGATGAAAACAGCCTTGAGGCCGGAAGCAGAATGCTGAAATTTGCCAACTCATGCCAAGAAGATGATTTTGTAATTTATCTGCTCAGCGGCGGCACATCATCGCTTCTGGAATATCCGGCGGAAGGTGTAAGTATTTCGGATATAAACACTGTCACCGATATTTTAATGAAAGCCGGTGCTGATATTACCGAACTCAATACGGTAAGAAAGAAGCTTTCTAAAATCAAAGGCGGCAGACTTGCTGCTCATCTGGAATGTGAAGGTGTGGTTCTTGTTTTATCTGATGTTGTGGGTGATGATCTGAATTATATCGGTTCCGCTCCTATGTACTATGACTCTTCATCTGAAATTTCCACGGGTATAATTTTTGAAAAATACAGTCTTTATGATAAGTTGCCGAAAAACGTGATTGAGAGATTAAAATTCGAAAAAGATACAGAGAGCAGAAAATCATTAACACATTACATACTGGGCAATAACAACAAAGCCCTTTTGAAGGCTGCGGAAAAGGCCGAAGATTTGGGATATAACCCGGTAATTCTGACCTCACTATTGCAGGGGGAGGCATCAGCGGCGGCGGGTTTTATTGTTTCCCTGCTTAAGTATCACAGCACTCATGAGTTTTTATCCAAGCCCCTTTGTTTTATTGCCGGCGGTGAAACGACGGTGACGGTCAAAGGTGACGGAAAAGGAGGCAGAAATCAGGAGCTGGCGCTGGCTGGTTTAATAGCAATGGGAGGCCTTGAAAATGTTTGTCTTGGCTGTATCGGTACTGATGGAATTGACGGAAATTCCGATGCTGCAGGAGCTGTGGTAACCCCGAATCTGCTTGATTATGTGAGTGTTGAAGAGCTGAAAAGTTATCTGAAAAATAATGATTCCAATACTATATTGACAAAATTAGACTCTCTTATAAAAACGGGGAATACAGGTACCAATGTATGTGACGTTAATATAGGACTGGTGGGTTGATATGTCTAAATATCTTGTTTATGTACTTCTTGTCGTGGGAGGGACTTTTGTTTCCCTTCAGGCTTCCATTAATGCCAGGCTGGCCAAATATGTGGGTTTTGTGGAGAGTGCTTTTATCTCATTTACCGTTGGTACGCTGGTTCTTGCAGCTGCAGTACTGCTTAAAAACGGAAACGGCTTAAAGCATATTTTTGAAGTTCCCCCTGTATTTTTAACCGGCGGTATGCTGGGAGCATGTTTTGTTTTTATAATTACTTATTCTGTTCATGTTACAGGCGTAGCCTCCGCTCTTGCCACGGCTATAGGTGTTCAACTGTTGGCCGGGCTTCTTATCGACAAGTATAATCCGATGAATGTCATAAAGCTGAATTTTCACTGGTATAATGTTCTCGGGGTACTATTCATTATTCTCGGTATAATATTGGTTACAAGAGGCAGATAAACTTGACTAAATTGCTGTGTTAATATATATATGCATATATGATAATTAAATAACCAAAGAGGGAAGAATATGGACAAAATGTGGTTGGAAGATTATTCTGAGAAACTTAAAGCTATCGGTCACCCGGTTAGATTGAAGATTATTCTCGGTTTAATGGAAAATGAATGTAATGTAACAAAAATCTGCAACGGTCTTCAGGTTCCACAGGCTACTACAAGTCAGCATTTGAGTATTCTGAAAAATAAAGGGATCATCGAGGGCAGGCGCGAAGGAACAACGGTCTGCTACAAAGTGGTTGATGAGGCAGTGGCTGAAATGTTGAAAAAACTTACGGAAGTTTGCAACGTAGAAATTGACTGCACTTGATTTGATATGAGAGAAGTTGCAACCCTTTTTAAATCCCTCGGTGATGAGAACAGACTGAGAATTTTTATGATGCTGGCCGAAAGGCCGATGTGTGTCTGCGAGATTAACGCGGTTCTCAATGTTGCTTTATCCACAATTTCAGCTCATCTGAAAAACCTCAAATATGCAAGGCTTATCGAGGATTCCAAGGATGGCAGGTGGGTTGTTTACCGCTTAGCCGAAAACGATTTTGCCTTAAGTATTCTCAAACTTTTAAAAACAAAACTTGCTGATGATGAAACCCTCAAAAGTGATATCCAAAAAGTGAGAAAAATCAACAGAGAAGATCTTGTTTGTTGATACAGACCGCCTGAAAGACAGCCCGTATCAACACAATTTATGAACTTTTCAAAAGTAGATTATTTCCTATGCGGCGGAGCCATGAATTCAGGTCCCACCGGATCTTTAATTTCTTCTGAAAGAATTTTATCTATCTCTTTCATTCCGCTTTCATCGATGTGCCAGCCGTAAATATTCTCTATATTTTCAACCTGATACGGTTTTCTTGCTCCGAGCAGCGCAGTTCCGATTTTTGTTTTATCCAGTACCCATCTGATGGCAAGATCCATAACCGTTTTCCCGTAATTATCCCGGGCAAATTTATCCAGTCTGCCCACAGCACTAAGGTACTGTTTGAAACGCTCTCCTTGAAACTTCGGATCGATTTTTCTCAAATCATCCCCTTCGAATGTTTTATCCTCAGTCATTTTCCCGGACAGCAGCCCTCTGCAAATTGCGCCGTAAGTAATAGGAACAATGTTGTTTTCCAAACAGTAGGGAAGTATGTCGTCTTCAATCTGCCTTTCAAACATGTTGTAGGGCGGCTGAGAAGTATGAATCGGTGCAGTTTTTCTGAATTCATCCATCTGCTCCGCAGAATAATTACTGACACCGATTGCTCTTATCTTTCCCTTCTCTAAAAGTCTGTTTAAAAACTCCGCTGTTTCATCAAAAGCCACGAGTTTGTCCGGCCAGTGAATCTGATAAATATCGATATAATCCGTCTGCAGTCTTTTCAGGGAATCATCAATTTCCTTTTCAAGGCGCTCTTTTGACGAGTTTCGGAAAACACCGTCATCATTCCATTCCAGAGCCGCTTTTGTTGCCAGTACAATCTTATCACGGTTCCCGTATTCTTTTAGTGCTTTTCCCACTATCTTCTCGGATGTACCGAATCCGTATACCGGCGCTGTGTCCACCATATTTACTCCGGAATCAAGTGCCTTGTGGATGGTTTCAATGGACAGTTTTTCATCTGTACCGCCCCACATCCAGCCACCTATGGCCCATGTACCGAGGCCTACTCTTGACATTTCAATATCTGTTTTTGCAATTTTGGTTGTTTCCATTTGCGCCTCCTAATAAGGTAAATTTTGTCCGCTTTTATTATGATAATACTTTTGAATAAGAGTTCAATGATTATCAAACAATTGTCGGTGAGTTAGGAGTTATAAAGGTATTAAGGGTTGTAGAGGTTTTAGGGGTCGTAAGAGTTGTAGCCGTTATAAGATTGAAATCTGCTTCGCATTCACATTCACATTCACATCCACATTCACTGTCATTCTTACTGTCACTCTCACTTTCACATCCACGCTCACTAACGTTGAACCCTGAACCTTGAACGTTGAACCATCGGAGTATTTACGCAAGCTCCCGGTATAGAAGATTGAGAAAAAATTCCCGGGGGACTTCAATTGCTCCGTAACGGAAAATATGATCGCTTGTTACCTGACAGTCAACAAATCCTATATTTTTTTCTTCAGCCGTTTGCAGAAGTTTTATCAGGGCGGCATCGGAAGCGTTATCCGTTTCATGAAACATCGATTCCCCGCAGACGTAATTACCTATTTGAAGTCCGTACAATCCGCCGACAATTTCTTTGTTTTGCCAGACTTCTATCGAGTAGGCGTACCCAAGTTTATGCAGCTTTATATAAGCATCAATCATATCGTTTGTTATCCATGTTTCATGCTGACCGTTTCTTTTAACTTCGGCACATTTTTTAATCACAGTGTCAAAATGTTTGTTGAAGGTGATGGAGTAATTCTTTTTTCTGATATTTTTTCTGATGGATTTTGGGATACGGAAATTGTCTGTAAGAAGGATATGCCTGATGAGAGGGCACCACCATAAAACAGGGTCGTATTCCGAATACCAGGGAAATATCCCTTTCTTGTAGGCATTTATGAGGTTGTCAGGGGAGAGTTCTCCCCCGATATGCAGAATTTCACAGTCGCCTGCAAGGTAAGGGTTGGGAAATTTAATTAAGCCAGACATCATTAATTTTAAAATTAAGAGAGTCGTTTTCGTAATCTATCAGTACGCTGCCGCCGTTTTTAAGACTGCCGAAGAGTATTTCATCTGACAGTCGTGTTTTTATTTTTTCGTTTACAAGTCTTTTGATAGGTCTTGCACCGAGCTTACTGTCAAAACCTTCTCTGCCCAGATATTCCGCTGCTTCCTCGGTTATCTGCAGCCGTATCCCTTTTTCCACAAGCATTGCATTTACTTCATTTATAAATTTCCGTACAACCTGTTTTATCTGCTCTATGCCCAAGTTATTAAATGTAATTATTCCATCCAGTCTGTTCCTGAATTCAGGACTGAAAACATTTTTTATTGCAGCCATTGATTCGCTGCCCGTTTCATCGGCATGGGCAAATCCGATTTTGGAAGACTCCATCTCTTTTGCGCCAGCGTTTGATGTCATAATAATTATGCAGTTTCTAAAATCCGCTTTTCTTCCGGAATTATCCGTCAGTGTGGCATAATCCATTATCTGCAAAAGGATATTGTAAATGTCGTAATGCGCCTTTTCGATTTCATCAAAAAGTATGACAGCATTAGGATTTCTTTTGACCGACTCCACAAGCTGTCCGCCTTCCTCAAATCCCACATAGCCGGGAGGGGAGCCGATAAGGCGTGCAACGGCATGTTTTTCCATATATTCCGACATATCAAAGCGGGTAAAGGTCATTCCAAGATGTTCGGCAAGCTTTCTTGCAAGTTCGGTTTTTCCAACTCCCGTGGGGCCTGTGAAGAGAAATGAGCCAACGGGTTTTGTGATTTCCGTTAGTCCGGCCTTGGAGTTTTTCACAATCTGAACGATTCTGTCCACAGCCTGGTTCTGACCGTATATATCCTTTTTCAAATTATCGCTCAGATAATATACGCTGTTTATTTCATCCTCTTTCGTTTCTTCAAGTTTGATTCGGGCAATACTTGTAATCACCTTTTTAATATGCCGCTCTTCCACTGTTTTATCTATTTCATTCAGCTTAACGTAAGCGCCTGCTTCGTCTATAATATCCAGCGCCTTGTCCGGCAGGAATCTGTCTCTGATGTATTCGTGGGAAAGGTCCACGGCTTTGTTAATTGCGTTTTCGTTGTACTTTACCTTATGAAATGATTCATAATATTCGATAAGGCTTTTCAGTATTTTTTTCGCTTCATCAGGAGACGGCTCCACAACCTCTATTTTCTGAAAGCGCCTTGCCAATGCCTTGTCCTTTTCAAAATATCTTTTGTATTCCTCGTAGGTTGTGGCACCGATGCATTTAAGTGTTCCTTTGACAAGGTACGGTTTTAAAATATTTGCTGTATCCATAGAACTGCCTTCCGAGGATCCGGAATTGACTATCGTGTGGATTTCATCGATAAAAATAATCGGCTTGTCTTTATCCTCTATTTCCGCCAGTATTTTTTTAAGCTTTTCTTCGAATTCTCCCCGATATTTTGTACCGGCTACAACAGCTCCAATATCAAGATAGAACAGGCTGCTTCCGGCCAGTTCCTCATCGATATCATCCTCCGCAATTTTGGTGGCAATGCCTCCTACAACGGCTGATTTACCCACCCCGGGCTCGCCGATGAAGACAACATTATTTTTGTTTCTCCGGCTTAATACCTGAATGGCTCTTGCCACTTCATAATCTCTCCCTATCAACGGGTCAAATTTTTTATCTCTGGCCATCTGAACAAGGTCTATAACATAATCATCCATGAATTCTTTTTGGACACCTCGATCCACATCCGTTGATATGCCCGCCTGAGCTCGCGAACGGAGATAATTATCCACAGCACTGAGACTTACTCCGAAGCTTTTCAGAAGCTGTGCAGTCCAGCTTTCCTTCATCTGCAAAATTTCTTTCAAAATCAGTATTGAAAGGGGATTTGAAGTTTCGAGAAAATTATTCTGCTGCAGTGATTTCAGCAGAGCCGAAAGGTAAACACTGCCGTAAATATTTTCCCCGGCAACGTCATGTTTTTCCGATACATATTTTTCCAGATATTCCGTGATTACTTCGATCACTTCATGCAGTTCAAGATTGTTTGCATTGAAAAAATCGATTAAATAGTAATCTTCGGATAAAGCCAGCATTATATGTTCGATTGTGACTATGCGGCAGTTTGTCGCTTCCGCCTCTGCAAATGCGGCATTGACCACCTGATTAAGAGCTATATTCATGCTTCCTCCACTTTACATTTTAAGGGAAATCCGTTTTGCTGAGCCATATTCATGACCTGTGAAGCTTTTGTCTCAGCAACTTCTTTTACATATGTGCCGGCAACACCTTCACCCTGCTCATGAACCATGAGCATAATATTTACGGCTTCAGAATGTGCCTTTTCAAAAACCTTTTCCAGTATGAAAACGACAAAATCCATAGTTGTGATATCGTCATTTAATAAGATAACGTGATACATATCCGGCACAAGGTTTTTGATTTCTATTTCTTCTTTTATATCGTTCTTATGAGACATTGAATGCTCCATTGAGACTTTTGAATAATTGGGATATTGTCACCCTGAACTTGTTTCAGGGTCTCATAACTTATTGATAATGCGAGATGCTGAAATAAATAGTTGTCTATGACAAATTTATCCGCCCAAGAGCGTATGCTACAGCATGACAAATAGAGTTATTCAAAAGTCTCACATTGTATGTGTGTTTATTAAATATTATATATTAAATTATTTGTTTCAAGAATTCTTTTAAATTTTAAATGCTGGGAGCCGTGAAGCGTAAAAACCTTAATGCGTGATAGGTAAAGGAAAAGGTATTATGGGTAGTATGGGTATTACAGGTCGTAGGGGTGCCAACCGCGCACACAAAGTTTTACTTTGAACTATTTTACAAAAACCTTAGAATTATAATGCCACAGTTTACAATAAAAAATTTTTGTGTGCGTGGTGTACTTGTCTATTTGTTTATTTGTGTATCGAAAGTTTCGAATAATTCAGGAAGCAGGGCTTCAGCCCTGCAAAAGTAGTTTTGCAAAATTACTATTACTGTCATGGCGGGACTCAGCCCGCTGGCTGATACCAAGTTGCAATTGTTTGGTAATATCTTAATATTTCAATGACATAGGATGCACGGCACTGATAAGTTCAACGTTCATTGTTCAATGTTCAATGTTGAATGCCCACTTAACCAATACACAAATTAACCAATAACCGGTACACTAATACGCCACTTCCAAAAGACAAGTATTTCCTTCTAAATTTTATTAACATTTTGACTACAATTTGGTATGAGTGGATTTTGCTATATTTAACGGGGCAGGCCCCTACTACCCATACTACCCGTAATACGCATACAACTCATACTACCTTTACCTATAACCCAAAACCTAACACCCATGTCGCTTCACGCATTACTGCTTTTACGCGTCACGGCCTTTAAAAGACATAAAAAAAGCGGGGTAGCACCCCGCTTTTTTTAAACTATAATTTTTAGCAACCGTCAGTATTGATAGTCACTGTTAAGTTATCATTAGGCTCATCAGCTTTGTATATTACGCCGCAATTTGCTGCTGTGTTTCCAGTGTAACTAAATTCAAAATTGGGTGAACTTTCACTGGTTTTATATTTATCAGTATCATAATCTAAAGCATTTCCAATACCTGAAGCAGTTGGTTTAGGATAGCCGCTTAAATTATCAGATGCAGTGTAAACATCAATCGTTTCTGCATCAATTGTTACTGTTGAGGCAGTCCCGTTGTCTTTGACAAGCCATTTTGCTCTTGTAATGTCAGCGGCTGCTTTAACAGCGCCGCCTAACCCTTTAACGGCTGACTTTTTGGCATCTGTCTGCAGATTAGCGAATTTGGGTACTGCTACTGCTGCCAGGATACCGAGGATTACGATTACAATGACCAGTTCAATCAATGTAAAACCTTTTGCGTTACCTTTCATAAGAAACCTCCATTTTAATTCAAAATTTATATTGCTGTTAACTTTTATCAGCAAAAACTTGAACGATTATAAAAACAAAATAATTCTTTTGCAATAGTTTTTTGCCAAATATTTAAAAAAAATACAGTGAACGTGTAAGTGAAAGTGACCGTGAACGTGAAATCCAATCCAATTTAAGCTTATCACTTCTACAACCCTTACGACCTTTACAACCTCTACTACCTATAACCCTAAACCCATCTCCCATTACGCATAACGCTTCACGGCATCTCCCATCACGGCTTTACTCAATTATCGTCGTCACGCGTAGCACTTCTTCCAGAGTCGTTATTCCCTTTTCAGCCATTTCCAGGCCGGATTCATACATGGTTTTAAAGCCTTTGGTTTTGGCATATTTCAGTATCTCATCGTTGGAAGCGTTTTTGTTTACCAAGTCCCTTATTCCTGAATCTATTTTCAAAACCTCATAAATTCCGATTCTGCCGCTGTAGCCTGTATTCCTGCATTTATCGCATCCTTTTCCGTGGCTGAATTTCACATCGGAATTTTCATCATAACCTATCCTGGTCAAAAGCTCTTTTGTCGGCGTATATTCTTCCTTACAGTCCGGGCAGATTTTTCTGACGAGTCTTTGTCCAACCAGGCCGATTACAGATGTTGATACGAGAAAATTTTCTATACCCATGTCAACAAGTCTGGTGATCCCGCTTACGGCATCGTTGGTGTGGATAGTTGACAGCACAAGATGACCTGTTAAGGAGGCCTGAATGGAAATTTCAGCTGTATCCTTGTCCCTGATTTCACCAACCATAATAATATCCGGATCCTGTCTGAGTATTGACCTCAAGGCGTTTGCAAATGTTACACCTGCAGCTTCGTCCACCTGAACCTGATTGATAATCTTAAAATTATATTCTATCGGGTCTTCCACGGTAACAATATTTTTATCAATGGAATTCAGTACATTCAAAGTTGCATAGAGAGTGGTTGTTTTACCGCTGCCTGTGGGGCCCGAAATAAGTATTATTCCGTAAGGTTTTTCTATGATGGATTTATATATCTTCATGTTGTGATCATCGATACCGATTTTGTCGAGATTAAGCATGGCTTTACTTCTGTCAAGAATACGGAGCACAGCCTTTTCTCCATAATTAGTGGGCAGTGTTGATACCCTGAAATCCACATCTTTAAAATTGTGCTTTATTTTAAAACGCCCGTCCTGAGGAACCCTTTTTTCGGCAATGTCCATATCTCCCATAATTTTGATACGGGAAATGAGGGCAGGGTGGAGAACCTTATTTAAAGAGAGAATCTCGTGCAGAACACCGTCTATTCTGTATCTGACTCTTAATTTATTTTCGTCCGGCTCAATATGTATATCACTTGCTCCTTCGTTAACGGCTTTTCCCACTATACTGTCAAACAGATTTACAACCGGAGCATCTTCCGCCAGATTTTCAAGGAAATTACTGTCTTTGCCGGATTGAAGAATTCTTTTTTCAACAGCTTCAGCGGTTTTGAAAAGCTTGTCTTCGGTACCGTACAGACGCTCAAGAAGACTGAGCAGCTCATCGTTGCGTATAACATAAGGAGTTACCTCTTTTTTGGTGACACGGCTTATTTCGTCTATTGCAAATATGTTTGTTGGGTTGTTAGTGGCAATATAAAGGTTGTTGCCTTCAATTTTTACCGGGACTGCCATGAATTTTCTTGCCAAATTTTCCGGCATATACTTTCTAAGGCTGCTGTCCACCTGTATTTCATCCATTGTTATCTTTTCAAGACCGAGCTGTTCGGCAATGGCGGTGAGCATTGTGTCTTCATCGATATATCCCAGCTCCACTAATACTTCGCCGAGTTTTTTACCGCTGGTTTTCTGCTCGTTAAGGGCAACTTTCAGTTGTGCTTCCGTCAGCAGACCTTTGTCGATGAGAAGTTGGCCGATTTTTACCTTTTTTAGTTTCATAAAGCTAAACTCCTGATTTTGCTTATAAAATTATTATATCTAAGGTTCCACATTCTGCTTTCAACATCTTCAACTTTCTCAACTACTTCAACCATCTCAACCTCTACCTATCACCCATCACCCAAAACCTATCACCCATCACCTAACACCAACTACTTCTCTTCCTTCATCGTTTTTATTATTTTTTTCGTTTTTGCTGAGAATGCAATGTTTCCCGTTTTATTATCATAAATATAAGGATTTCCGAAAGGGTCGGTAAGCCTGCCGTTTTTAAAAGTACTTCTTGCCAAAATAAGATTATCAGGCGAAAGCTCTCTTACCACATCTGTTTGTACCGCTGTTTTTTTCTGCAGTAAATACTTTTTACTCTTTAATACCGACAGATTATCCGGATATTTACTGTTATATGCTTTATACAAATCAATGTTTAGCTTTATTGTCTGCATGTCAATTTTTGCCGTAGTATACAAACTGCTTGTTTCAAGAAGGTTGTAATAACGGTAAAATATGGTAATCAAAACAGCTATAATACAAATCACAATTACCGTTTCGTAGGGAGAAAATCCTTTTCTGTTTATCATAAAATTTATTGAAAAACTTTTATCATATCCCACATCGGCAGGAATACGCCCAATGCGAGTATTAAAACCATGCCTGCGATAAAGACGAGTAATATGGGCTCAAGTGCAGAAGAGAGGGTGTTTATTGAGTAATTGATTTCCTCATCATAGTAATCGGAAATTTTAAAAAGCATATTATCCAGCTGCCCCGTTTCCTCTCCTGCAGCAATCATGTCGCTCACAACCTGAGGGAAATATGAGGAAGTGACAAAAGCAGAAGCTATGTTGGTGCCACCTGAAACCCTGTCTCTGATATCAAGGAGTTCGTTTTTCAATATGTTGTTTCCGGTGACTTCTGATACAATTTCAAAACTTGTAATAATACCGATACCGCTTTTGTAAAGCAGCCCCAAAATTCTTGCAATTCTGGAAACATATATTTTATGCATCAGGTCGCCTAATACAGGCACCTGTAGCGAGTATTTATCGATAATATCTTTTCCCTTTTTGGTGCTTTTTACTTTTTTATAGCCGAAAACCAAACCTATTGCGATTATTATAAGAAGCCACCAGTAATTCTGAAAAAATGAATTAAGCCATATTAAAATTTTTGTAGGCAGGGGGAGTTCTGTGTCAAACTTTCTGAAAATTCCTACAAATTTCGGTATTACAAAAGTAAGCAGAATGACGAATGCCACTACTATTGCAGATATTACCATCTTTGGATAGCGTGTGGCCGTTTTTATTCTGTTTTTTGTTTCAAGATCCGTTTCCAAAATAGTGGTGAGTCTGCCGAGTACGATATCCAGTACACCGCCTTCTTCACCGACATTGAGCATATTAATGTAAAGCGGAGAAAAAACGTCTTTGTGTTTGCCGAATGCAACGCTTAGAGGTGATCCCGCTTCCACGTCAGCCCGGATATCTTTTGCTTTTTCGGCGAGTTTTTTGCTTTGAGTTTGAGTCTGTAACCTTTCGAGAATTGTAACTATAGGTATGCCGGCAGAAAAAAGTGTTGCGAACTGTCTGGTAAAAACTATTAGGTCCTGAAGTTTTACTGTTTTATATTTGTTTTTAAGATTTTTCCATTTTTCGTCAAGTCCGCCGAGAGCTGACACAGAAATTTTTTCCACGGTGATGCCGCGGTCTGCGAGCTTGGAAAAAGCTTCATTTTCATCGGCTGCATCAACACTGCCGTTTGTTGCTTCACCGTTGTCAAGTGTCCCTCTATAAACGAACTTCATAATCTAATCCGGTATTCACTGATTCTCTGCCACATTTTTTGTATTATCAATAATTTTCGGAGTTAAGAAGATAACCAGTTCATTGGTTTTATTCGATGTGGATTTGCTTTTAAAAAGTACCCCGAGAAACGGAATTTTGCTGAGTCCCGGAACCGATGTGTTACTCTGGGAAGTGGTTTGCTGAGTAAGTCCGCCTATAACCGCCGTTTCACCGTCATCCACCATTATCAGAGAATTTGCCTTTCGAGTGAATTTCATAGGGTACCCGTCAACTGCTCGGCTGAAATCCAGTTCGCTTTTTTCCACCGATATATTCATTAATATCTTGTTATCAGGGGTAATTTGTGGTTTTACTTCCAGAATGAGTTTTGCCTCATCCTCTTCAACGTCAGTATCAACATCTCCGTCATTTTCTTCAATAACTTTATATTTGTACTCCTGACCGCTTTCGATTCTTGCCTGCTGATTGTTGATTGTCATTATTCTCGGTTCTGAAACGACTTTTGCTTTTCCTGCTTCTTCCAGAGCCTGAAGGCGAACATCAAGGAGAAAAGACCCTGCATAGTTGCCGAGCATCATATTTAATGCACCGGCCGGTGAGGCTACCGGCATATTAACAAAATATCCCTGGGAGTCCGGTGGCGTTAAACCGGTTGTATCTCCTGCCGTTGCGCCTCCGCCGATTTGGATTGTGTGAGGGAAATCGCTCCCCGTTGTTTTGTTAAGTGCTGCTCCCCACTGTATGCCCAAATCCTGACTTCCGCTTTTTGTCAGCTCTACGATTTTTGCTTTTATCAGAACCTGTTTAATATTTTTATCGATCTTGCTGATAACTGTTTTTATAAAGTCGAGATTTTTTTTCGTATCGGAGATGATTACCACTCCGCTAAAATCATCAACGACAATTTTACCCTGCGGACCAAGGTAATTTTTTAATACCGACGATAGCTTATCCAAACTGATATATTTGGGATAATAGAAAAAATTTTCCATATCCCCGCTGCCGGCCGGCTGATCCTGTTTATTCAGATAGATAATGTTATTTTCAATAGAATAGGTTAGGTTTGCACTTCTGGAAAGTGCCTGCAGAGCCTGGTACAGTGTAACATCTTCGAGCATGATAGTTATATTGCCCTGTATATTGTTGGGCAGGACGATGTTAAAATCCGATTCCTTTGCCAAAACGGTTGCCACAGTTCTGATACTGGCATCGCGCAGGTTTAGTGAAACGTTTTGACTTAGTTTTTCGGACTGCATTGTGCTTTTTGTATTCTCAGCATACAAAGAAGCTGCAGATATCATTAAGATAAAAAATACCAATAAAATTTTAATCTTTGCCCACATATAATTCCACCCTGTTTCCGTTTTTTGAAAGCAATACGTTGTCACTGTCTATGGAAATAATTTTGTAACTGTTAATTTTATCCCCTGTTTTATGAATCCGCCCGTTTATAAGCGCCGTATAATCATTGCTTACCTTGATAATCCCCTGAAGGTTTAATTTCGCCGTCTGTTTTTCCTTTTCTGCTGTTTCGGCTGTTTTTTCAGATGGGGCAGGTCTGATTGTGTTGTTGTTGACATTATTATACTGCGTATTCGGCGGCAGAGGAAGACTCAGATAAAATTCTTTTGCATACAGGCTGCCTGCCGATATAAAAATTAATGTCAAAATTGTCGTTAGCGTCCAAAAACTTTTCATTTCAATTCACCGCGTCCTCTCAACAGATTTGCAAAAACTATGACCATTTCGCCCCGACCACTGTCCTGTCATCCCGAGCGTAGCCGAGAGATCTTTCATGTTAACAACTTTTCTTTCATACCCCATCCTAGCCTTTCCCTACCTTAGGGGAAGGAACTGGTTTCTCCCCCTGGTTTAGGGGGAGAGTAAGAGGGGGTATTTTGTCAAACAACGGTAGAGATTTCTCCGCTCCACCGAGCACACAATTCCTTATGTGGTCGGCGCTCGCTTACGGTCGAAAGAATGCCTGCGGCTAGCACCAGTATTTTAGACTGGTAAATATGCATAGCATTCTATTTAGCTATCGCTGCTAGACATAACTTTTTGTCATCCCGAGCGTAGCCAAGGGATCTCTGACTATATTCCAAACAAAAACACAACTACTCTTATATCCCATCATTTCCTGAACTTACAGCGTTTACTGTAGCGCTGAAATTCATGTTATTCTCATTGAAACTGAGGGAATAATTTTCAATGCTTAAGATGTTGCCTTTGTCTTCTATATTCTGCATAAACTCCACCACAGATGACAAGCTGCCGGAAGCCTTTATGTTAAAAGTCTGTATAAGCTGATTGTTTTTAATATTTACATTTGCCACATTAAGGCTCTGCATTTTCATATTCGTACTCAGCAGCAGCGTTTTCAGAATATCCGAAACATTTTCTTTTGTCTGCGTTTCTTTTTTGAGCTTTGCAATGCTTACTTTTACATCCTTTATATTGTTATCAATGTTTATAATTTTGTCAAATATTCCCATTTTTGAATGAAATTTGCTTATTTCATCGGCATTATTTATCTGAAGCTGTGTGATTTTATTTTGCAGCTCAAATCTTTTCTGAATAAATCCTGAATACGCATATTTGTAAAATGCGTAATTCAACCCTATAATGAGCAGCACTGCAAGAATAATTATATCTCTCAGTTTTACGTTAATGCTCATAAAAGGGCTCCATTGTTACTTTTACCTTGAATTTCAACTGCCTGCTGTCCTCAGCTCTGTTTAAGCTGAGAAAATTAACCTTTGTAACCACTTTTGATTGTTCAAGATTTTTATAAAAGCGGTAAAATGCAGTGTCATTTGCGGCTGTAGCGTTAAAATTAAATGTACCTGAGCCGTAGCTGAATGATGAAACATAGATATTTCTGTTTATAAATTCAAACAGCCTTAATGAGTCTATTACGGGAGAATTATTTTTCTGGTTATCGGCCATGAGTTCCCGGAGCTTTGATTTGGCATCTGATAATTCTTTCTTTTTGTTTTCGTATACCTGTTCGTATCTGCTGAAATTGGAGTTCAGGCTTACCAGTTTGTTGTTGTATGCCTGTTTTTGGGCAAGGTTTTCGTTTAGTTTGTCAATTATCGTTATATTGCAGTAATATATGATTCCGAGCAATATTATATTGCATACTATCACCGCTATTGAGGTTCTCACGGCAACGTGTTTACTAAAATCAAACTGGTACTTCAAAGGCAGAAGATTTATTTCATTATTCTTCATATTATAGTATCTTCATCCCCAGACCTATGGACTCTGTAATATATTTTAATTCATCAAAGTCAATTTTTTCATCGATATCCAGTGTCAGCTCCTTTGATGCTTCGTAACATACTGTTTCTATATTAAAAAGGTTTTGCACATATTTACCATAATTCGGAACTTTCAAAATATCTCCGGTAATCAGTATGCTCTGGATTTGCTCTGCACTAAACTGCTGAAAATAATAATCAATTGTACGCTGGATTTCCAGACTGATTTTATCCACCGCTTCGGAAATGGCTTTAAATTTATTTTCATCTTCTTCCGTCTCGTTTTCTTCATTAAGACCGTATTCAAAAAGTGCCTGACGTGCCTGCTCAGGATCAGCTCCTGCGTTTGACTGTATAGTCGACAAAATTTCCCTTATGCCGATGTTTAATTCTCTTTCCACAAGTATAACATTGCTGCTGCTGATGTATAGAGTGCAGTCAATATTTCTGACATGCAGATGCAGGAAAGTTTTATTGCCGAGAACATTTTTGCCCAGTCTGAAGAGGGCGTTGGTATCCGTTTCCATTCCGAGGGTTTTAAATCCTTCATCAGAAATAACTTCCATGACTTTATCACACATCGACCTGGGAATTGCCGCAGAATAAGCAACTATCATCGGCGAAGCCGATAAATTTGTGTACACAACATTTGTGTCGTAATGCTGGTCTATCATGTAATCTATGTAGTAGTCAGCAAGCGATATTTCGAAATCCTCTTTCAGAAAATTGAGTATCTGGGAGCGGGGGTTTTTAATGTTTTGTTTGAATACGTTTACGTTTTTTATAATTTCTTTTGCAATGATGATAATATAAAGATATTTATTTTTGCCGGAATTTTCTTTTATATCGCTGATAATATGAGGAAAATCATCGAAATTTTCAAAGGTGAAATCGTGCGTTGATACTCCTTCCAATACAAGAGCACCTTTTTTGCTCGTAAATATACAGTGATCAATCTGACTGTCACCGACAACAAGTGTGTTAACCTTCTTAGGTTTCATTCATCACCATTTTCCCTATTCTCTGCCTTTATCTATGCCTTATAACCCATACTACCCGTAATACCCTTACAACACATAATACCTATAATACGGCTACTACCAAAACCATCACTCATAACGCTTTACGCATCACGGCTTCTTCCCAAGCATAAATATCTTTCTTTTCAGTGTCCGTTTCAGAAAACTCTCTCCGAGCGGTTTATCCGATTGCTTCATATAATTTAAGGATTTGCTGTAGGAGTTCAGAGCCTGCGAAAAATTCCCCATTTTTTCGTAGATTACAGCTTTGTTCAAAAGGGTTTTATAGTTCTCCTCTTCGATTTTTGCCTGGATCTCTGCTGATTTTTCAAAATCACCTATTTTGAAATATATCATGGAAAGTATGTTCAGTATTTCAGGATTTTCCGGATTTCTGTTCAGAATGTTTTCACAAATGATTTTGGATTTTGAAAGGTTGCCTGTGAAAAAGTAAAGCATGGCAAGCAGACTTTTATTTTCGGATTTCTCAGCTATTTTTTCAGCCTTATCGTAATTTCCGGAAAGAAGCAGAAGGTAAAAATCGTTTGTATTCTTTTTAGACATTGTTTCCTGATAGTCTGCAAGTTTGTCGTTAAATTTATTCTGAAGAGCGTTAACAGATGTTGTACTGGTGTGATTAATATTGGTAATAATGTTCTGTGTATGGTAATAATACAGGCCTGCAGGGATTATCAGAATGATGGCTGCTGCCAGAATGTAAATTGTACTTAAGCTGAAATGTGGAAAACTGTATTTCTTAGAGTAAATTCCGGCAGATTTGCGGCTGTTTTTATTATCTTTTAATTTCTTAAGGGCATCAGCGATTTCACTCAAGATTTACCACACTTTCTTATATCAATAGACGATTTGTTATTCGCTATCCAGCCGTTTCTGCTACCCTCGGATATATTGATCCACTTATCCTTAATATCATTGATAACATAAATTGAGCCTTCTGACAATATTTTAATGACTTCTGAGTTCATGGATGGTTTGGCCCGGAGATTAAGATTCACTTTCAGCATAACACAATTTTTTGTTTTTTCAATTTCTGTCGATTTTGTATTGATTTTATCTGTATTAGAAGGTTTCTCTGTTTTTACTGTTTTCTGCGATGAGTCAGCTGATTTCTCAGAACTGAAAGCAGATAAATTTAAATTTTTATACGTAAAGACTGCTGTAATAATCAGAACAAACAATATTAATGCGTACAGCAGAGGTCTTTTAAAGCCGGAGCGCTTTGAAACTGCTAGCATCGGCGAAGCCGATAAATTTGTGTACACATTAAATTTATAATCTTTATATGCTGCTTTTACAATTTTTTTATTAACCTGCTTCTTTTTATCTGCAGCTGCCAAAAGAAGTGCTTTGTCTGCTATATGGTTTATTTCTCTGGGGTTTCCATTGGTGTATTTGTAAATGGCATTTATTGCTGATTTTGAAAATATATATTTCTTATATTTTAATGATTCGGTGATTCGGAAATTGATATAATTTTCGGTCTCGTTTTTATTAAGATGCTCCAGTGTTACTTTTACGGCTATGCGCTGATTGAGCTGCCTCAGCTTTTTTTGGCGAAGGAGGGCTTCCAGTTCCGGCTGGCCCACCAACAGAATCTGAACAAGTTTGTCATTCTCCAGTTCGATATTTGATATCTGCCGGAGCATCTCCAATGACTCGAATGATAGATTCTGGGCTTCATCGATAATTATGACAACATTTTTATTCTCTTTGTAATTATTTATGAGAAATTTTGAAAGAATTTTGTACAAAGCACTTTTATTAGCATTTTTGGGAATGTTTATCCCAAAATCCTCCAGAATGGAGCACAAAAGTTCGTACGGTGTGAGAAAGGGGTTCAGGATAAGGCTCGATTTGACATTAGTAAGTTTGTTTAGAAGTACTCTGCAGAGTGTTGTTTTGCCGCTTCCCACATCTGCAATGAGGCTTAAAAAACCGCTGCGCTGCCGTATCCCGTAGGTAATTGCTTCCAGGGCTTTTTCATGCGATTCAGAGCAGTAGAAAAGATCAGGATCAGGTGTATTTATAAACGGCTTTGAAGTGAATCCGAAAAATTCGTTGTACATTATTTTCCTTTCGTAATTTATTACTAATCATAGTTGCATATTTGTTTAGCATATTGTGTTATTTGAAAGAGATCTCTCGACTCCACTTCGTTTCGCTCGAGATGACAATAAGTTATGTCATTCCGAACGGATCCGCTTCAGGTGGAGGAGCTGAGGAATCTCTATTCTTATCTGCCAAAAACTTCTGCAAACATACTTATTATAGTTTAATATATTGCTTCTGACAAATCAACATTTATGGAAAATAGTGAGGTAGTTAAAGTAGTCGGGGTATTATGGGTATTAATGTATTTGAGGTGCCAACCGCGCACACAACATTATACTTTAGTTGTTTTATATTACGCATTATAAATTATGCTACTAAAAATTGTATTATATTAAAAATTTGTGTGCGTGGTGGAGAAGTGGTGAGATAGATTGATTCATTCATTTTCTTTTAAATTTGACTTTGAGTTTTCTCCTGATGCCGTTAATCTGGCCTGTGGATGTTACTTCACAAAGCTCTGAATAATTTGCCGGCGGCTGTTTGGATATATTGTCAGAAATTTCTCTGACATTTACTGTCGCATATCCGCTTTGGTTTTTAATTCTTAATTCTCCGGAGATGTTATTACATGACCCGTTGTCGATTGATTTTCTGATCCCCCATTCAACACCACTTTCAGCAAGATAAAATGCCTGTGCGGAAATGAGTTCCTCAGAAGAACTCACGGATTCATTGGATAACATAGTGACAATAGATACGCCGATGAATCCAAATATCACGAGGAGAAAAACTGCCAAAAGGAGTGAAAAGCCTTTATCGTTATTAATCATGGAACATTCCTTATATGAACCTGATGTTTATAGTTGAGTGTTGTGGTTCCTTTTTCCATCGTAATTGAAATTGTTACCACTCCGTTTCTTTTCTGCGGGATACCCGGCTCATAATTGAAATTAATATCATCAATGTATGACATGAGCAGATAGTGTTTGTACTTGCTTTCTGTTCCATTATCTTTTGTCCAGTCATAGTCTCTGCTCATATAAATATTAGTACTGTTATCAAAAAAAGTCATCGGTGTATCAATAACGTAGAATCTGTTATAAGGAGATTGGGCTTTTAAATTATTATTTATCGTAATATTGTCTTTATTGTAACACTTGGAAGCTTTATACCAGTATTTCGGCGTCTTGTATATTTTGTCCGGCTTGGTAACATAGACGGTCAGATTATCGTTTGTAGTGTTTGTGGCCGGGTCAAATGTTTTTAGTATATCTGAGCAGTTATCAAAAATGTTAAGATAATTTTTAGTTTTCCCTTTGGGTTTTTCATAATAATTGCCACTGTAAAGTTTCATAAATCGTATTCCATCGCCGCCGTTGATAACTTTTACAGAATTTGGAACAGCCATTCTCAGCTCTCTGTCCATCCTCTGAACGCCATATTTTACTTCATTAAACAAATATTCTTTTGTCCGTGTGTCAACGTAGCCGGTAAATATCGGCATAATCAGATTTACCCCGACACCTGCCACAATGCCCAGTAAAACTATGGCTATTATCAGTTCAATCAATGTAAAACCTTTGGTTTTAGAGGTCTTATGAGTATTAGGGGTAGTACGGGTAGTATTGGTATTAGGGGTGGTAGAGGTGGAACGGGAGTCGATGGATTTGATGAGATTATTTAGAAGCATGCCGATTTTTGACAATTTTTCTTCAAGTTTCTGATATATTTCTTCGGAAATGTAGTTTAAATCTCTGGAGAGTATCAGTAAATATTTAACTTCCTCCAGGGAACCTCTGGAAATGTACAAAAATTTCAAAAATTCCTTGTTACTGTTCTTTGAATGCCCCTCAACTATATTTGTAGGAATAGAGATAGCAGCTCGTTTAATCTGTGATACTAAG
>Ga0208153_100009_pt1 | contig 125117 bp, 115 predicted proteins | sample Wag42014_10_18_FD_187331 | JGI IMG/M metagenome (GOLD analysis project Ga0208153, IMG submission 187331) | Deep subsurface shale carbon reservoir microbial communities from Ohio, USA - Utica-2 Time Series 2014_10_18 (SPAdes) (version 2) ... | reverse complement strand
TATACCAGAAGGTGGTTCTTCTGGTATATTTTTTTATCCTAACAGGAAATATATGTTAAATAATCTTACTGTTGTAGATCATGTCCTAAAATATATGATCTACTGCTGAATTTTATGTCTTGTAACATTAATAATAGAAATAACTGAATTAGAAAAATCAATATACTTAGATGATTACTCCTGCAGAAATCGCGAGATTTTGGCGGGAGTTTTTTGTTTGTGTGAGGTGAGTGATTTCATAAGTTTTTGGGGAAGGCTTTTTATTGCTAGCGCTATAAAAATGCCAGCAGCAGAGGCTGTTGTTTGTGTTTAATAAGATTTTAGATTGTTCGTTGCAATAATAGGGTGTTTTAGTTTGCAACTTCCGGGGTTGCTACTTTGCAATTATCGGGAATTTTAGTATACAATAAACATAAATATGTTAATTAATCATAAATTGTTTGATAATTAATGACTAATAAGTTATAATTAATATACAATCAAGTAAATTGAAGTTAATAAATTTGATATTTTATATTGACGATTGGCGGTGATTGTCATTTTTGATGAAGAATTAAATCGGGTAAAATTTCTAATAGAAGATGGTCGTGATGTTATTAATGAATTTATTGGAGGATTAGAAAAGAAGGAAGCGGAAAAGGTAATTAGGGTAATTAATCTATTAGATGATCTGGGTTTTAAAAGATTAATTCTTACAGAAATGTGTGCAGGGGTCGTTGGTTATGATAATTTATGGTATTTGAGAGCAAAATACAGGTCTAATATATATAGAGTGTTTTTCTTTAAATATTTTATTGATGATCACGAAGTTTATATATTAGTTCATGGAATAGTTAAAAAAACTAGGAGAACTCCGCCAGGTGCAATTAGCTTAGCGGACAGAAGAAAGAAAAAAATTATAGCTGAATTAGAAGGGTAAATATTTTTGATATATATTCAACAATATTAATTATACAGGAGGTTTAAAGTACAATGGGAAATAAATATGGAATTAGAAATAAGGATGATTCTTTTAAAGAATTAATTAAAAATAGAAATGAATTAAAAGATGCAGTTGAGGAATTTGATCCTGTTTATGAACTAAGGAAAAAGATATTGTTATTAAGGTTAGATGAAGGTTTATCACAGGAGGAATTGGCTGCTAGAGCTGGAATGAGGCAGTCAGTTATATCTAGAATAGAAAATGGCGAAAGTGAACCAAGAATTGAGACAGTTAATAGAATTGCAAAAGCATTGAATAGGAAAGTAAAAATAGATTTAGTTTGATTTCTAATCTCACTGTAATAGGTGGGATTTTTTCTTTTTTATTCTGCAATCCCCGGTAATTTTACTTTGCAACAAAAATATTATTGCTCCTGCTGAAATTGCGAGGTTTTGGTGGGAGTTTTTGTTTGTATGATGGCGAGTGATTTCATAAGTTTATGGGGAAGGCTTTTTATAGCTAGAGCTATAAAAATGCCAGCAGCAGAGGCTAATGATAAAAAATAAAAATTAAATGTATTAATTGATACATTATTATTGACTTTTATGTACCATAGGTGTATGATTAATTTATAATAAATAATCTTGAGGAAGGATGGTCTTATGTCAGATTATCAACCGCAGAAATATACTGATTTTGATATTGAAGATATTGATAAATATTTAAGTGAAGTTAGAACTTCTATCTCTCAAGAAAAATACAGGCTGGCAATGAACAGAGAAAAAAACAAAAAGTTCAGTGAAGATTATAATTTAACAACCAAGAAAATAAAAAATATAATCTTTAATCTTGAGGCAAAAAATTTCTGTTATGCTGTTGATAATGAAAAAGAAAAATATTCTCATGAGACTTTATATGTTTTCTGTAGAAAAAAAGGATTAAATTATTTCGGAGAATATAAAGAGGTTAATATTTACATAAAATTTAATTTGATTGAAAGAAATGATTATTTATATATAATTTCTTTTCATGAATTAGAAAAATCAATTACATTTTTATTTGAGTAACAAAAAAGGAGGGGGAGAAAAATGAGGACTTTTTGTCCTGAGTGCAGAAAAGATGTTAAGTATCAAATTAAGGAACTGGTTGAGAAAAAAGAAGTGCGCGGCCTGGAATTTGAATATACAGCAGAAAGAGCTTATTGTAATGAATGTGAGTCTGAAATTTTTATTCCTGAGCTACATGATCAAAATCTAAAAAAAATAGATGCAGCATATAGAGAAAAAGCTGAAGTAATTAAAGTGTCTGAGATAAAAGAGATAGTAGAGCAGTATAACACAGGTAAAAGACCATTATCTTTACTTTTAGGCTGGGGTGAAACTACTTTAACTCGATATCTGGATGGAGATATACCTTCAAAAAGTTATTCTGAGACATTAAAAAAAGTGAAAAGTGATTATAATTATATGAGACAGCTGGCAGCAGAAAATAAAGATAAAGTTTCCGAGAAGGCCTTTAATAATCTAATGGCGAGTATAAAAGATTTACAGCAGGATGAGATAAAAACAGAGAAGAAAATTGATAGTGTGATTAAATATTTGCTTAAAGAATTGGGTGAAGTAACACCTTTAGCCCTGCAGAAGCTCCTTTATTATAGTCAGGGATTTTATAAAACATTCTATGATGAATTTTTATTTGAAGATGAATGTGAAGCCTGGGTTCATGGGCCGGTATATAAAGATATATATTTTAAATATCGAGACTTTGGCTATAATCCAATAGAAGATGAAAAGTTAGTATTTGAAAACATCAATCTTACAGAAGCAGAAAAGGAACTCTTAGATAGTATTATTGATAATTTTGGTTGTTACAGTGCTAAAACACTCGAAAGAATGACTCATTCGGAAAGGCCCTGGCGCTTAACCAGAAAAAATCTTAAACCAGAACAAAAGAGTTGTGAGATTATAAGCAAAGCTCTTATAGCCAAATATTTTGAAGATGTAAATGAAAAATATGAGATGTTAAATGTTGAAGATATTAATGATTACAGTGAACAATTATTTGTTAAAATAAAATAGTAGCCTGCCTGTTAAACAAAAAATAATATTCCGGGGGAGATAACTATGGATCATGAATTTCATTATTATATGACTTATCTTATTGCGGCTAGATCTGGTTTTAATAAAAAAGATGCTGAGACTTTAGCTTATTCCAGTCAATATATTGATAATAATGATCACATTTTTAATATTAGTCCAGGCACAGACAATCATTATCAAAATTATATAAGTCAGACTAAAAATATTACTATGCCCAGGAAAAAACTATTTAGAATTTATCCGATATTTCATTTTGTACCTGGAAAGGTTTTAGCTAAAGATTCTCGGCGTAAAGATGGAAAGCTTCACTATCTAAATACAACCCCGGATAATAAAAATGCAAATCAAATTTTAGATAGAGCTTTAGAAACTAACAATCTCTATAAAATTGGACTTGCAGTACATGCTTTTGCTGATACTTATGCCCATCAAAATTTTGTTGGTTATTTTGAAGGCTATAATCATCTTGGGGGAGTGCTGCAAAAATCTCCTGCTAAAGTGGGACATGCTTCGGCTACCCATAAACCTGATATTCCGAATTTAATCTGGGAAGATGAGAGATTGTGCAGTTTTAACTGTAAACGGAATAATAAAGAAATATTTTTAAAAGCTGCTGAACGTATTTTCGAAAAATTAAAGTTGTATAATAATCCTCAAATATCAACTCAAAAATTGGAATCTGAAAAAGAAGAATTAGTCTCTGATTTAAGTGCTGCAATTGGAGAGACAACCGAAAAATATTCATTCTTTAGTAATTTGTTTGATAAAAAAGATAAAAATTTAAGAATAAAGAATTATCGTAAGCTCTCTCAGCAAAAACAATATGGGGGAACAAAAGTTAAAAAATATAATAAGTATCAATGGTTAGATAGAGTTCTTGCTAATCCTGTTAAAATATCATGGTTTAAATTGCAGAGAGAAATACCACTAATTCCTATTCCTGTGATTATAGAAGCAGTTAAAGATTTTTTAGGTATTGAATTTTCATTTAAATATTGTTGGAAGGATAAGAATGACTATAAGAACAGTCACTGGTATAGGTTTCAGAAAGCAGTAAAGGAACTGCAGGAAGAAGCAGAAACTATATTAGAAAACAATACACTTTCAAAAATGGAGCTGGAGGAATTGTAAATCCTCACATGTTTTGCTCTAAATTTTCTTGGTTTTGCTAAGGAATATGGCCTATATTATTTTCAATAATACTATTGAAGAGTATGAAACACTTCAGTTTGCTAGGAGATGAAGGGTATTTTCGATTTGTAATATAAATTAATAATTGAAAGGGGAATATCATGAGGTGGCAGAAAAATTTCAATAAGTTTCCAAAAGAGGCAAAAGAAAAAATAGCTGAATTAGAAGCTCGTTATTTAAAAGTAGTTTGTGTTAAAAACATTCCTAAAGCTGATATAGTAAAGGGAGACTATGATCATATTGATATAAAATCGAAAGATGATGAGGTTATATATAAAGCAAAGATAGTTCCAGATATTAAAAATGGAAGATATTCAAAATATAATAAAATTGGCAGAACAATACCCCGAGATGATTTACCCAGGGTAGTAAAACCTTATACATATGAGAGACCTAATTTTGGAGATTATACTAAAGGAACTCACGATATTTCCTATTCAAGAAAAGTAAAACAAAAAGAAATATGGCTTCCAAAAGCAATACCGATAAAAATTACTCTTCTTGAACAAAAAAATGATATTTATACTTTTAAATTTGAAATTGATGATATTATTGATAAAAATGCTTCAGAATATGAGGATGATGTAATGTTTCATATCAATCTGTTACAGGAGAACTGTGGTTGTTATGATATTCATACAGCTGATATAACTGATGCAGAATTAACTAGGACTTTATATGTTGATTGGGAGCTTTTACCACCAGGGAGTAATGAAATAGAACAATTTATCGAGAGTAAAAGAGGAGAAGTTTCAGAAACAGAATATGATGAAATCATTGGTAGATACAAGTTCATTGAATCTTTAGAACCTTTAGAATTGATAAAGGGAACAAATAAATTCAGTAAATATTTTGGTGCAAAGTTTAGTGAAGAAATAGTTGTTTTAGAAAATATTAATTATGGTAATGCAATTTATATTTTTTATGAAGATTGGGAAAAACTGACTAAATTAACTCGAACTGAATTATTGAATATGAAAACAGATAAATTCACTAGAATTGTGCACACAAGAGACTGGAAAAAACGTTTAAAAGGAAGTATATTTAGTTAATTAAAAAAGAGGTGATTTAATATTTCTCGATCTAAGAAAAGAAATTTCAATCTTTTTCTCATCAAAGAAAACTACAAAAAAATTGCTAAATTCTTAAAAACCGATGAATATAGTTTTAATCAATATCAAGTAGATAATCAATTAGGAATTAATGGCTGGATAATCCTGGGCGAGGAGAATGAAAGTGTTCCCGACTGGCTTGAATTTTTAGCAAAAGTAAGTAAAGAAGAACTTCCTGATAGAAATAATAAATCCAATAGAGCCTTATTAATTCTAGAAATCGACGATAGATATTTTGTGTTTAGTTTTGGTTATGGAAGATATATGGTGAAACCAGAAAGTTATGTTCATCGCTTTGGAGTAAAAGTAGTATTAAATAGTGTGGAGCCTAATAACATTAGGAAGGTTGATAAATTAACAATGGAAGAAATGCCAGTTAGATCACAGATACAGGCTAGTAAGGCTACAGATATTTCTTCATTTAGTATAGATGTTTATACTGATTATATGCGGGGGATCGTCGGGGCTCCAAGAACCGAAGAACTGGGAAATGTTATTGCAGGTAAAGATGAATTTAAATTTTCATTAAAACTTGATATAAAAGATTTAAAAGATAAGTGTAAGATGATTCTTAAAAGGTTTAATAGTGATAAATATAAAGAAAACTATGACTGGTATGATCATTTAAAAGCAATTGAAGATCCAGCAGAAATTGGAAAACTAGAAATTGATTTAATGGAAAAAATTCAAAATAGAGAAGACGAAAAAATTTACTTGTCACCACCAGAAATGATAGATTGGATTGATACAGAATTTTCTTATACCAAAAAAGGGACTAAATATAGTGATTTAAATATTGAAGATTTTTATAATTATCTAGAAGAAAGAAATTATTCATTCAATGTTGAAAAGCTGAAAAATAGAAAAATTTATATTCACAGGGATAACAAAGATAACGAAACCTGGAAAGTCTATAATTGCATTATTTTTGAACAAACTGAAGATCAAACTCTCTATATTTTAACTAATGGAAACTGGTTTGAAGTTGATAATGATTTTGTTAAAGAAGTAGATCAGTATTTAGAAGAAGTGCCGAAGTCATCTATTATATTACCTAATTATGATCATGATAATGAGGGTGATTATAATAAAGTGGTAGGGGAAAGTGAAGATAATTTAATTTCTCTGGATAAGGTTACCCCTACAATTGAGGATTATAGAGGTAAAATAGAATTATGTGACCTTTTAAGTGATAAGGGTCATTTAATCCATGTTAAACACTGGTCAAGTTCGAGTACTTTAAGTCATTTATTTGCTCAGGGTAGAGTTGCAGCAACTTCTTTAATTAATAATTATCAATATAGAGAAAAAATACAAGAAAAAGTTGAAGATATTGATCAGTCTTTTGCTGAGCTTTTCGATAAAACTAACCCGGGCGATTTCCCTGTAGTTTATGCGATTATTTATAAAAATGATAAACCAATACATAAAAGATTACCCTTTTTCTCTAAGTTAAATATGAGACAAAATGTTCAGCAACTTCGAGAAAGACAATTTAGGGTAGAGAAAATCAGGATTAAAAATGTTGGAGAATAATTTATTAAAATCCATTTAAGTATTTTAGAATAAGATTAATCATTTCAATATGAAGCTAAATATCATTTAGAGTTTAAATTGGAGGGCTTTTTAGCTCTCTTTTTTAATTATCATTAAAATAATTATTTTACTTTATTTCCAATTTATTCTATGATATACTTTTAATAGTATAAATATTAGAAAAGGAGGAAATTTAATGCAGCAGTTTGATGTGACGGCCCATAACTATGACTTTGTTTTCAAAGACTCTTTCAATCTTTTTAAGAACGATATTGCTGATTTTTTAGAGGTGGAGCTGCCTGGAATTGCTTCTTATCTGGAAACTGAATTTGCTGAGATTGAAACAAATTTAGAATTACTTGATTTAAATTTCATGTTGGAAGACGGGTCAATCCTTCATTTAGAGGAAGAAGCAGAAATTTCTGTTTCTGACTTACTTCGCTTTGCCAGTTATGACTTAAAGTTGTATAATAGATATAGAGACAGAATTCGGACGATAATTTTATGTATTAAGGGCTATACAGATTCAACAGCTGGATTTAACTGTGGCAGTCTCGGTTATAACTCAACTGTTGTAGATATGTCTAAAAAAGATGGCAAAAAGAAACTGGAAGAATTAAAAGAAAAAATTGAAAATAAAGAAAAGATAAATTATCTTGATTTAATCTTTTTACCCTTGATGAATAGTGATCAGAAAATAGTTGAGCGGGTCAAAGAAACTATTAAATTGGAAGAAAAGCTGGAAATAGATCAAAATTCAAAAAACAATCTTGTTGCTTTGACTGTCGTTTTAAGTGATAAATTTTTAAGTGACAAAGATATGTCAGAAATCTGGAGGGATTACAAAATGGTAAAATTCTTTAAATATGTAGAAGAGCAGGGCAAAAAAGAGGGCGAAAAACAGGGCGAGAAAAAATTATTTAAAAAGTTAATAAAAGGTAATTTTGAAGGCTGCGATGATAAAATCATGGAATTAATTGATCAGGCAGAAATTAGTAAAATAGAAGAGTTAAGTGAAAGAATTTCGAAGATTAAAGATTTAAAGGAATTAGAAGAAGCATTAAAGCAATAAAAATAGTTGAATAGAAAACAGTTTTATATAATTTTACTCCTGGAGTTATTTGATTAGCTGCCAGGAGTATTTTTATTTACTTTTCAAAAAGAAGAAATCTAAACTAAATGCGATTTGAATTATATAATATTATTTTAAAAAAAGCTTCTGCTAATTTTGTCGATTAGATTGAAATGACATCCAGGCTGGGATATAATTAGAACAGTATTTAAACATACAAAAAATTTACATAAAAATAATTTCAAAATAGAAAGGTGATACAATGCCAGAAAAAAGATCAATACCTCTATCAGTACCCAATCTATCGATGGACATAGTTGAAAACATAAAAGACACCATAGAATCAGGCTGGGTCTCAACAGGTGGTAAATTTATCAAAGAATTTCAGGAGAAAATGGAAAAGTACTTAAATGTAGAGCGAGCAGTGGCAGTTCAGAGTGGAACAGCCGGTTTACACCTTGCAATGAGGGTTTTAGGAGTAGATCGTGATGATGAAGTAATAGTTCCCACAGCAACCTTTATTGCAGCAGTCAATCCAGTTACCTATATGGGAGCAGAACCTGTATTTATGGACTGTGGAGACGATATCAACATCGATCCAGATAAATTAGAATCATTTTTAGAGGATCAATGTAAAATGATAGATGGTAAGGTAATCAATAAAAAAACAGATAAAGAAATAAAAGCCATTGTAGTAGTTCATGTCTTTGGTAACCCAGCTGATATGGAACGAATAATGGAAATTGGAGCTAAATACAATCTAAAAATAGTAGAAGATGCAACAGAAGCTCTCGGTTCCTATTATACTTCCGGTAAATATGAAGGCCAACACTGTGGAACAATCGGAGATATAGGAGTCTATTCCTTTAATGCCAATAAGATAATTACTACCGGTGGTGGTGGAATGATGGTTTCCAATCACCCTGAGCTTTTAGAAAAGGCCTCATTTTTAGGTGTGCAGGCTAAAACAGACCCATTATACTATCAGCATGATGAAATAGGATATAACTACCGGATGACCAATATTCAGGCAGCCTATGGAACAGAGCAAATAGACAGGCTGGAAGACTTTATCGCCACTAAAAAGAAAAATTATAAGCTTTACAAAAAAGCAATAGCTGAAATAGATGGATTAAGTTTATTACCCTTTAATCAGGGAACAAGAGCCAATCACTGGTTTTATGCTGTACTGGTTGATCAGGATAAGTACGGAATCGATAGAGACGAGCTTTTAAGAAAGCTAAATGAGGTTAATATCCAGGCCAGACCTCTCTGGGGACTGATTCATCAGCAGAAACCCTATCTTGATAACGAGTTTTATCAGATAGAAAAGGCGCAGTACTTTGTTGATCATTTAATTAACATTCCCTGTTCTTCTAGCTTAACTGAAGAAGAGGTAGAGATTGTGGTTGAGTGGTTAAAAGAATTTAGTCAATAAATTATTTTGTGTTAACCAGTGTCTCAAATTAAATATTAATTACAGCATTCATTCTCCTACTACTTTTTTTCTCAGAAGTCAGTAGGAGTTTTTTGTATCTTTTAACTATTATTGTCGAATTCATTGAATTAAAGCAGAAAGTACATTATAATATAGATAGCTATTTACAGGGAGAAATTTATATTATCGGGAGTTGAGTTTTATGATTGAATTTTTATTGAAATTATACAAAAAACCGCGTTTAATTATTATTGACCTTATTTTAGTTAATCTGGCAGTACTATCTTCTTTCATCCTCCGTTTTGATGAAAACTGGATGAGGTATTTTGAAATTGAATATCTCCTGGCAATAACAGTGATTTCATTTTTTGTCTTATACTTTTCCTCACTCTACAATAAAATGTGGCAGTATGCCAGCATGTCAGAACTTTATTCCATCTTTAAAGCCACAATAGCAATCAACACTCTATTTGTAATCTATATTTACTTCTTCAGAGTCGGTTTCCCCCGCAGCATTATTGCCATCAATTTAATGTCAGATATCTTTTTGCTCGGAGGAATGCGTTTTGGTTTAAGACTATTAAAGGATTATTTAAACCGCAACCAGAATAAAAAGTCTAAAAGCAGAGTTTTAATCATTGGTGCCGGTGATGCTGCAGAGATGATTACCAGAGAGATTCAAAAACATCCAGAAATAGGGAAAAGAATAATTGGACTGGTAGATGATGATCCAGATAAGCAGTCCTTGGAGATTCACGGAAAAAAAGTTTTAGGAAAGAGTGAAAAAATACCGCAGCTGATCGAGGAGTATTCTGTAGATGAAGTGATCATTGCAGTTCCTTCGGCTGAAGGTAAGACAATCAAAAGATTTTATGAATTAAGCAATAAAAAAGATGTAAAGGTAGAGATTGTACCTGGAGTTTATGAGATTTTAAAAGGTGATGTTTCTCTAAATCAGATCAGAGAGGTCAAGGTAGAAGACCTTTTAAGAAGAGACCAGGTTGATTTAATCTCTGATGAAATTTCTGCTTATCTTGAAGAAAAAACCATCTTAGTCAGTGGTGGTGGAGGTTCAATTGGTTCAGAGATCTGCCGCCAGGTAGCAAAGTTTAATCCTAAAAAAATTATTATTTTAGATATCAATGAAAACACAACTTACTTTTTAGAAAGAGATTTAAAAAATAAGTATCCGGATTTAGATTTAATTTCGATTATCGGAAGCGTCAGGGATAAAAATAAGCTGGAGAAGGTCTTTAGAGAATATTCTCCTGATGTAGTCTTCCATGCAGCAGCCCATAAACATGTGCCCTTAATGGAGACCAGTCCGGAAGAGGCTGTAAAGAATAATATCTTAGGGACCAGGAACTTAGCTCAAACTGCAGCAGAGTTTGAAATCGACCGTTTTGTCCTGATTTCAACAGATAAGGCAGTAAACCCTACCAATGTGATGGGGGCCTCTAAAAGAGCAGCAGAGATGGTTGTGCAGACTATTAATAAGAAGTCTAAGACTAAGTTTATGGCAGTCCGCTTTGGTAATGTTTTGGGCAGCCAGGGAAGTGTAATTCCTTTATTTAAAAAGCAGATTGCTAATGGTGGTCCGCTGACAGTTACCCATAAGGATATAACCCGCTACTTTATGACTATTCCCGAAGCCTCACAGCTTGTTATTCAGGCAGGTGCCTTAGGTAAGGGAGGAGAGGTCTTTGTCCTTGACATGGGAGAACCGGTCAAGATTATGGAGCTTGCAGAAGACTTAATCTCACTTTCAGGTTTAACTCCTTATGAAGATATAGATATCGATGTAATTGGACTTCGTCCTGGAGAAAAGCTTTACGAAGAGCTTTTATGTGATACCGAAGATAATATTGCAACAGAACACGAGCGGATTTTTATCAATAACTTAGAAGCTGTAGACCAGGAGTTTTTAGATCAACACCTGGAGCGCCTGGCAGAACTTGCAGAAAAAGCTGCCGGCAGAGATATAGTTTCTGCACTTGTTGATCTGGTAGATACCTATCAGCCTCGTCGAGATAATGTCAAAAAGATTGATTTTAAAAAAGATAAAAAATCATCTTAAGGAAATTGCTTAAAAAATCAACAAAGGAACATCAAAGCTCTCAACTTTGATTACAGCTGGAAAAAGATTGTTGGTTTAAAGATCAAATAACAAATAGCGTAACTATTAACCCGGCATTTTCTTAAAGAAACTGTCGGGATTTTTTAATACCAAATCAAAAAGTGCTTCCTATTTTGAATGGAGTTTCTGAGCAATAATAGGGAATTTTAGTTTGCAACTTTCGGGAAGACACTGCCCCCCCAAAAAATAGTGGACAAAAACTATTGCAAATAATTTTCTTGACCAAAAAGTAAATTAATTATATAATTACATTGTAGGGACATTATCAGTGCGCAAAGGAGGATAAAAAATGAAAACAAAACAATTCCGTATTGATGAGGAAGAATGGGAAAAATTCAAAAAAATTACACATGATTCAGGTAGTAATGCGAGTGTAGAAATAAGAAGGTTTATTAAAGAATATAATAAGCAGAACAGTCACGAAGAAATCTTTAATGAGATTTATGAGGATCATAAAGAGGTATTAGATGCTTTAGCTAAATAATTATTTTCTGGAGCTGAATTAAATGGATAAATTTTATTTATTGGATACTGATTTAGTTTTAAAAATTTATCGTGAACTTATGGAAAAATATAATAGTAATGCTGAAATAAGAGATATTAAGCTGTTAGAATCAGCTATTTATGGCGTTAAAAATTATAAAATTTATAATGATAATTCATCCATTTATGATTTGGCTGCAGCTTATTGTTTCTATTTATGTAAAAATCATGCTTTTGTTGATGGAAACAAGAGAATAGCCTTTTTTGTGATGGCTTATTTTCTAAGATATCATGACTATAAAATAATTGCTGATAGTGAAGATTCAATTTCGATGGTCAAAAAAGTTGCTCAAGGAAAAATTAAAATAAATGGCATTTCAGATTGGTTAAAAGATAATACTATTTCAAATATTAATAAATTTAATTAGAATATTAGGCCGCATTTTTGGAAAAATATTGAAATAAGTATTGATAATAAACTTGATTTAAGATATGATAAATTAACAAAAAGAAAAATGTAATTAGTTGATCAATTCTTTAGAATATATTTTAGTATTAAAAAAGGTAATGAGGCATATTAGAATGGCACCAAGGGGGGGATGGCCACATCATCTTTTAATAGAGATTTCACCTTGAATACAAAGAGGGCTGTGGAGTCATTCGAAAGAATTATTTCCACTCCTAAAAAAAGTATTAAGATTGACAAAAATCTGATATCATTTGAAAAAGAACAGCGAGGTGAGCAAAAATTAAAACAAATATTATCTCGTTAAAACGACTAATCGAAATAAGTGATGAGCTTGAATAACCTCCAAAATTTTTTAAATATTTTGAGAAAATTTTCACTAAAAAGCAGGAAAAATTTGACTGGCCTCGAAATAGTATTTAGATTATAAAATTTAGGAGGGGTCAGCGTGCAAAAAAAGACAAAATATTTTTCTTATCGTTATTTTTTGGTGTCTGCCAGTAGAATAAGATCACTTTTTCCTAAAAGCAAGACTGAAGTAATTGAAGAATTAAAAGCTAATTTGCAAATGAAAGTAAAAATTAGTGAAAAGTACAAACATCGAAAATATCTACTTTATTTTATTGAAGAGCTGACTGAAGATCTCTTTTTGTTGAAACTTGCTCGCAAAAGAGACTTCAATAAATATCAGGAGGGAGATAGTGATATAGAAACTGTAGAAGATACAGAATACCCCTTTGTTTATGTCATAATTGATTTTAAGAAACAGATTATACTGATTCAAAAGAAAGCAGCAGTTTTCCAGAATATTTCAACCGCTCAAAATATACTTCAGGCTTTAATCAATGCAACTGTTGATTTTGGACAGTATATATTTACTATAGATGAGATTAGCCACCGCGAAATGTTCTGGCAGCTTATAGATCAGAGCAGTAAAATTTACTCGATGCAGTTAAAATTAAGAGCTCCGAACTTATTTGGCAATAGATATGAGGCAAATGAATTGTTAAAAGAAGAGCAGGAGATTTCAAATGCAGCTGAAGTGAATATAGAACTAAAAAATGAACAGGGTAACTTATTAGTTAAGGAAGAAAGAGTAGGTACTTACATAGATTATATAGCAGCTGGAGGAGGTAGTTACAGGTTAAAATTTATGGAAGCAGGGGAAGTTAAAACTAAAAGCAGTAAAGATAATATTAAAACTGCTTATTTAGCGGAAAACATTAATCAGTTAAATATTGCAAAGATTAAGGCTGAACTGGAAAAAATTGATGAAATGAGTGGTCATGATGAAGAATAAGTTATTTCAACAGCTCTGGCCTTTGGTGATTATATTTACTTTCTCAGCTTTAATTGTTTTATCTACTGAGCTAAGTGAGCTGGATAAAATACTAGATTATGTATTTACCCATACAGTTTTTGTGTCATTATTTGCGCTTGCCTTAACAATTTATGGTTTTAATTATAATTCAATTAGTAAAGTAAAGGCAGAAATTGAAAGTAGAAAAAATGAGGAGAATAATAAAAAGCTTGAGGAAATGTTAAAAAGCGCTACCAAAATACTGAATAAATTTTATAAAGAAAGCAAAGACGACCTGATTTTTGTTTTCTTCACCCTGATACTGTCATTTATAATGATCAGCTGTAAAGAAATCGAACTCTCTTTTTTTAAATTGCCGAGATCTGAGAATCTTATCAGGAGTCAAATAATAAACTTTTTCTCCTTACTGCTTCTTTTCTCTACTCTTTATGCAGTCTATGATCTGCTAAAAGCCTTAGTCTTAATAAACGGCAGAGAGTTTTTAAATTGAAGATTGAATTCCATTTTTCTTGATTGTGCCAAACATTAGTATTATAATATATTTAATGGATAAAGTATTTCAAAAAAATAATCTGATAAATTTATTCTAGTAATATAATTATTTGTGGATATAATCTAGCGGATAAAAGGAGGGGTTATATGGAGGTTAAAAATCGTCGTGAATTATATAATAAATTTAATGATATAATGAACAGTGTTTATGTAAGTCGTAAAGAAGAGCAGGAACAGAACTTCAATCAAAATTTAGTTAAGACATATTTAATTGAAGGTCATATTAACCAAACTGATAATCCCTCTCATGATGACTTTTTGCGGTTTTTTAAAAATAAAACAAAAGACCTGGAATATAAAGTGCAGCTAAAAGAAACTGAAGAAGAATTTCTATATAAATTATTATTTGATGAGACTGAATTTTTTCTGGATGCAGAAAAAGATAAAAGGTTTTTTATGCTCCATAGTTCAGAAAGATCAAAATCTACAGATACTAATATAGATCGTTTATTAAAATATATTCCTAATTTTGATAATGTATGGCTCAGTAAAAAATTAATGAAATCTACAGAGGATTATACCACCTGGCGAGGAATTTCAATCAATCATGATAAAATTGATGTGGAAAAGACAGAAGAAAATAGTGAAAAATTAAATTTAAAAATAAATAATTCTTCAGAAACTAAGGTAAAAGGTTTAATAAATTTACTAGCTTCTAATGAGCAATTCTCATATACTACCGGAATCTCTCATTTGAGTTTATTAAGCCAGGAAAAGCAGGATTCTGCAAGCAGAATAATCGATGATTTACGTTATGACGGTAAGTTTTCAACTAGAGGGAAAAGTTTTAATAGTCATTTATGGCTGGTTAATAAACTTTATACTGATTATAAAGAGCTCGTTTATAATATTGAAAAGAATTATTATATTAGCATTGAAAACAATAAATTAATGGGGCTTCCCATTAATATTGAATTTAAAAGAGATGATTTGTCAGCAGAATATATAATTAAGGCAATCTTTTCTAATAAAAAGCCTTTTAAACTCTGGGGTTATGCAGATAAAATTGATGATGGTTATTATAAAGTGCTTGCTGTAGATCTTCATAATGGCAATCAGGGAAATAAAATTAATTTTGAAATAACTAAAGACTTTATTTCAATTTATCTATCAAAAAAGAATTGTGGGAATACAATAGCGAGACTTGTCTGTAATATTCAGCAGTATTTAGATTCTCAAATAAAAGTCTGGGGAGGTAAGGATGATGAGCTATTCTGATGATTATAACCAATTAAATGCCTTAAGAAATTTGATTAGTGATCAAGCAAATACAGCTGAAGGACAAATGAGCATTTTTGATAATTAATAAAAAAAGACAGTGATCAATTTGAGGAGTAGTTCTTAGTTTTATTTGAGGACTGCTCTTTTTAAATGGGTCTTGTTTTTAGGTCAGCTTTTTGACAATGGCCTGGGGAACAGTAATTGGGGGAATCACTACCTATCTCGGTGGTGCCCGTAACCTGCTGGCAGTTGGACTTTTAGAAAAACACTACGGTATTTCGATTGGTTTTTTTGAATGGATCAAATACAGCTGGCCGCTGCCCTTTCTCTTATTAATTGTTTTTGCAGTGATCATTACTAAATTTGCGGAAATTGATATTCAGGATACCTCCCGCTCTCTAAAAAAATTGAAGTCAAAGTCAGAGGCCAGAGGAGATTTATCTAAGGCTGAGAAAAAACTGATTCTAATTTTAGGAGCAGTAGTTTTAAGCTGGTTATTTTTATCAAACCTAATCAATATCGCTATCACAGCTCTGCTGGGTGGAGTTTTAGTTGTCGCCTTTAAGGTTGTTGGCTGGCAGGAAGTAGAAGCCTATGTTAACTGGGGAGTAATTTTAATGTATGGGGGAGCAGTTGTGGTTGCCTCTTCCTTAGTAGAAACAGGAGTAACTGACTGGATGGCAGAGAGATTCTTTTCCCAGCTGGAGCTGGCACCTTTTCTATTTATTGTCCTATTAGCAATCTTCACCTCAATTTTAACTGAAGGTGTAAGTAATGTAGCTTCTGTGGCAGTAATTCTGCCTCTTGCTTTCAGTGCTGCTGAAGCCTACAGTTTAAACCCGGTTCTTTTAACTCTATCTGTAGCTTTATCTGGAGGACTGGCCTTTTTACTGCCGATGGGAACTCCACCCAATGCGATTGCCTTTTCTTCTGGCTATTATCAGATCAAAGATGCTCTAAAATGGGGTCTGCTGCTTAAAGTGATCGGCTGGTTGATCTACATTTTAGTTGCCAGATTCTACTGGCCGCTGATTGGACTGGAGATTTTTATCTAAACAGCTTTAAAATCTTGCTGGTTAAAGGTATAATGATTGCGAATGCAGGAATTAATTAAATCGAATTCAAAAAATTGATAAAGACTTGTGAGGGATAAATAAATGAAAAAGTATATGCTGATCTTATTCAGTTATGGTGGTTTAAAGAAAATTAATCAACATTTAGAAAAAAAGCTGCAGCCAGAGGATAAGCTTTTAGTTAGAGCTTTAATGCTCGAGGAAGTGCCAAAGCTTTTTGAGCATTTAATTTCTGATGTCGGCTTTTTAGGTGAAAAGGTAGTTAGTGATGTTGAAGACTCTGTTGTTGATATCTATCAAGAAAATGCTAAAGATTATTTAGCTGAGCTTGCAGAAATGGCAGCAGCAAAAGATTTTGAACTTGATAAGAAGTTGATTGAAGAAGAGGATTTAGAAAAGCTTAAGGCAGAGCTAAAAAGATCTAAGCTGGATGGAATATTTATTAACTTTTCCAACAACGAGTTTGTTTCTAACCAGGTTAAAGAAGATGAGCTGAAAAAATGGCTGCAGGAAATTGAGCTGCCCCTGGATATCTTTTATGATGGGGAGAAGAAAAAATAATGTGCAGCTACCGTTTATGGAACCAATTTTTACCAAAAGAAATAGAATAACAAACTATTAATTAATGCCCTTTGATTAGGGCATTTTTAATTTGATAAACAATTAATTATTTTACTTTATTTCCAAATTATTCTATGATATACTTTTTATAGTATAAATATTAGAAAAGGAGGAAATTTAATGCAGCAGTTTGATGTGACGGCCCATAACTATGATTTCGTTTTTAAAGATTCTTTTAGTCTCTTTAAAAATGATATTGGCGATTTTTTAAAGGTGGAACTGCCTGGAATTGATTCTTACCTGGAAACCGAATTCTCTGAGATTGAAACAAGTGCAGAAAGGATGGATTTAAATTTCAAATTGGAAGACGGTTCCATTCTACATTTAGAAGAAATAGAGGTTTCTGTTGATGATCTGATTCGTTTTGCTTCCTATGACCTAAAGTTGTATAATAGATATAGAGACAGGATTCGGACAATAATTTTATGTATTAAGGGTTATCCAGCTGCCGAGGCAGCTTTTAATGCCGGGAGTCTGGGCTACAACACAACTGTTGTTAATATGTCTGATAAAGATGGTAAAGAAAAAATGAATGAATTACGAGAAAAAATAGAGAAAGGGGAAGAAATTAATTATCTTGAATTAATATTTCTTCCGCTGATGAATAGTGATCAGGATATGGTTAAACGGGTTAAAGAGACTATTGAACTGGAGAAGCAATTAGAAGTTGAAAGAAATTTAAAAAATAATATTGTTGCTTTGACATTTGTATTATGCGATAAATTTTTAAGTGATCAGGAAATCTCAGAAATATGGAGGGATTACAAAATGGTTAGAATATTTAAATATGCAGAAGAGCAGGGGAAGAAAAAGGGAAAAGAAGAAGGTAGAATTGAGGGTAAGATTGAGGGAAAACAGGAAGAGGCAAGATTAATCCTGATGAGGCAAGTTAAGGCTAAATTTAAGAATTCAGATAATGAAATTATTGATTTAATTAATGAAGCTGAGTTGAGTAAAATTGAAGATTTAAGTGAAAAAATAGTAACTGCAGATTCTAAAGAAGAAATAATTGATTTTTTGAAACATTAAATCATATCTAATGTACATCCACCGTTTATGGAACCAATTTTTACCAAAATAAATAGAATAATAAACTATTAATTAATGCCCTTTCATTAGGGCATTTTTTTAACTGTTTTACTAATTATGACTTAAAGTTGTATAATAGAGATATAAATAAATTATTTCAACAAATACAGGGGGGCTAAAATATGCCGCAGCAGAATTTAAAAGATTTCTTATCGACTTTAACTAAAAATGAACTAACTGAAATCAGACAGTACTGGCAGTTTGGGGGAATCAGTCAGTTAAATAAGGCTGAGTTAATCGAAGCTCTTACTGAACGAATTAAAGCTCAGCTAAAAAACTGGCTGAAGCATCAACTTCCAAGAAATATTAAATTTCTGGAAAAGGTAATCCAAGTACAGCCAGAAAATAAGCGAGTGGCGGTCAGTTTTAGAGATGTTTTACCAGAAGCTTTATATAATTTTTACTACAGGGGTATTCTTGATCTAATAGATGATGAAGAAGAAACTTCTGTCAGAATTCCTGCTGATATAGCAGAACAAATCGAGGAAATTATAAATGAAGCTGAGTTTAAAGAACAGATTAAGAATAATAAAGAGATCATAACTTTTGTCAGTGGTCTCCTGGTTTATTATGGTGCCTTAGGTGGAATAGAAATTTATAATTTTTATGAGAAATATTATGATAAAGAAGGAAGCTTAGATTATTTAAATCTGAGAGAATTAATAATTGAAACATATCGCTCAACTGATAAAATTGAACGCTACAGTTATTATTACATTGATCCTGGAGTTATTAGCCCGGAAGATATAATTGATGAAATTGAGATGAGATCAAATGTAGATTATTATTTACCACGAAAAAAAGAAATACTTTATGCTGGCAGAAATGAACAGGAAAAATTGAATTCTGTGCAGCGTAAATTCAAAAAAATGCTGATCAATGATTTTTCAATATCTGAGCCTGAGGCTGATGATATACTCTGGGAAATGATGCTCGATATTAAAAATGATTTTAGTTCTATGTCTATGCTGCAGGATTTTGCCAGTAGTTATGAGTTTGAAAATGATAAACAGACCGATGAGTTTGTAAGCCAGCTGAATGATCTGCACAACAATACCAGGATGTGGATTCTCAAAGGCCATACTCCCGATGAATTGTTTGAGGAAGAGAAAAAGCACCTGCAGCCTCTACCAAAAAAGAATAAGGACGGCTCAGTAGGTGAACAGACAGTTGTTAAAGGGGAGCAGGTTGGACGCAATGATCCCTGTCCCTGCGGCAGTGGCAAAAAATATAAGAAATGCTGCTTGGGTAAATAAATTGATAAGCTTAAAAACTCAAACAGTTGTAACAGTGGGAAAAGCGAGAAAAACATCAACAGTGTGTAAGTGATACTTAAATATTAATGAAGATACTAAACTGAAATATTATGAGCAGTTATCCTCTTTTTTTTGGGAGCTGTTCTTTTTTTATTATAAAATAATTATTTTACTTTATTTCCAAATTATTCTATGATATACTTTTTATAGTATAAATATTAGAAAAGGAGGAAATTTAATGCAGCAGTTTGATGTGACGGCCCATAACTATGATTTTGTTTTTAAAGATTCTTTTAGTCTCTTTAAAAATGATATTGGCGATTTTTTAAAGGTGGAACTGCCTGGAATTGATTCTTACCTGGAAACCGAATTCTCTGAGATTGAAACAAGTGCAGAAAGGATGGATTTAAATTTCAAATTGGAAGACGGTTCCATTCTACATTTAGAAGAAATAGAGGTTTCTGTTGATGATCTGATTCGTTTTGCTTCCTATGACCTAAAGTTGTATAATAGATATAGAGACAGGATTCGGACAATAATTTTATGTATTAAGGGTTATCCAGCTGCCGAGGCAGCTTTTAATGCCGGGAGTCTGGGCTACAACACAACTGTTGTTAATATGTCTGATAAAGATGGTAAAGAAAAAATGAATGAATTACGAGAAAAAATAGAGAAAGGGGAAGAAATTAATTATCTTGAATTAATATTTCTTCCGCTGATGAATAGTGATCAGGATATGGTTAAACGGGTTAAAGAGACTATTGAACTGGAGAAGCAATTAGAAGTTGAAAGAAATTTAAAAAATAATATTGTTGCTTTGACATTTGTATTATGCGATAAATTTTTAAGTGATCAGGAAATCTCAGAAATATGGAGGGATTACAAAATGGTTAGAATATTTAAATATGCAGAAGAGCAGGGGAAGAAAAAAGGTAAAATCGAAGGAAAAGAGGAAGGTAAGCAGGAAGAAGCAAGAGTAATTTTAAAAAGGATAATTAAAGCTAAATTTGGTGATACAGATAATGAAATTATTAAATTAATTAATGAGGCTGAGTTAAATAAAATTGAAGATTTAAGTGAAAAAATAGTAACTGCAGATTCTAAAGAAGAAATAATTGATTTTTTGAAACATTAAATCATATCTAATGTACATCTATCGTTTATGGAACCAATTGATCAGGCAGAAATTAGTAAAATAGAAGAGTTAAGTGAAAGAATTTCGAAGATTAAAGATTTAAAGGAATTAGAAGAAGCATTAAAAAATTAATTAATTTAAAAATATAGTGGTGACTCCTGGTGGCAATTAAGCTGCCGGGATTTTTTTGCCTCTAATAATTTAAAAGTGTATAATAGTTAAAGAATAATAAAATTTAATGGGGGCTCAGTTGATGAAAGAAAATTTATGGGTTGAAGAACTGGATAATATTGAACCGGATGCAGGCTATAATCAATTATTATCAAATTTTACGAAAAATGAACTGAATGAAATAAGAAAACTCTGGGATTTTCACGGCATTAGCCAGCTTAATAAAGCTGAACTTATTCAGGAATTGACTAAACGAATTGCTGATAATTTAGAATCCTGGCTTCAATACTTAGGCTCAGAACAAACTGAATTTTTAAAAGAAATAATTGTGCAGTGTGAAAAATATTCAGCAGCCTATATTGAAGTTAATGAATTCACTTTTTATCTAGCAGATTACTTTAAAGCCCGGGGAGTAGTATTTTTAGGTCAGCATCAAGAGACCGCTATTTTTCTCATACCAGAGGAATTGAGAAGTAAAATTAGATCTATTTTAAACAAAAAAAGCATTAAAAAACAAATTCGTTTAAATGACAGTTATATTAAATATGCAGTTGGTAGTGCGGTTTATTTTGGAGTTTTAAGCCCTGAGCTTTTATATAACTCTTTAGAGAGGTATCTGACTCCTGAATGGAGAATTGATCCCTTAGATGTAGTTTTAGAATATGGAGAATTTTCGGTTTTAGCTTATAGTGCCGGGCCATTTTTTATTCTGGGTGCTGTTGAAGACGCGCCTGAGATTCTCATTGAAAGAGAAGAACGCAGTGATTTGGATTATTATATCCCATCTAAAAAAGAAATAGAAAATGCTTATCAAAAAGGGCATCCCAGCTGGAACCTTGCCCAGAGAAGATTCAAAAAGAAATTAACCCGTGATTATAAGCTGCCTCAGGAAGAAGCGGAAAGAATTCTTTTTGGTTTTTATTTGATGATTAATAATAATGTCAGTACAGCAGAGATAGTTCGAGTTTTAGCCGAGGATTTTGAAATTGATATTTTTGCAGGAAAAGATGAACTGATTAAGTTGATTAATGATTTTCATAATAATACCAGGCAGTGGGTTTTAAAAGGTCACAGTCCAGCTGAAGTATACAATAAATAAGATTCACGATCAAACTGTGCGTTTAACTCTCGGCCAGACTGCTTTGAAAAGGGATATTAATGAGATAAAAAGTGGCTTCAATTATCTTAATAATGAGGTGGCCAGAAATTCTAGGGATATTTATGTTATGAAAAATGAAAAACATCAATAGTATTCAGCTATACTTTTAAGAGCAGTTCTCAGAAGATTAGGAACTGCTCTTTTTATTTTCAATAATTTTGAGAAAATTTTCACTAAAAAGCAGGAAAAATTTAACTGAGCTCGAAATAGAATTTAAGACTAAAACGAGGTGATAAAATTGAACATTGAATTTCATTATTACATGACCTACCTGATAACAGTCAGAGCAGGCTTTAAGCCAGCAGAGGCAGAGATAATTGCTTACTCCAGTCAGTATATCGATGATAATGATTTGATCTATAATATTGATCAGAATTCTAATTATGCTTACAGCAATTATATTTCTCAGACTAAAAATATTACCAGACCAAAGAAAAATTTATTCCGCATTTATCCGGTCTTCCACTTTATTCCCGGTGATCCTCTGGCTGACTCAGCCCGCCGACGGGATGGTAAACTTCATCTTTTAAATACTACCCCGGACAGCAAAAATGCCAGGCAGGTGCTTAAGCTTGGACTCGACTCAGATAATTTATATAAAATAGGTCTGGCCATCCATTCTTTTGCTGACAGCTTTGCCCATCAGAACTTTGTTGGTTATTATGATGAATTTAACCTGGTGGAGGGGATTCAGCAGAAGTTGAGTTCAATCTTTGATCGTTCAGTTTATAAGATTGGGCATGCAGCTGCCGGTCACCGTCCAGATATTCCTCATGCTCTCTGGCAGGACCCGCGACTCTGTAGGTCTAATTCTCGGCGGGATAATAAGGAGATTTTTTTAAAAGCAGCCGGCAGAATTTTTGAAGAATTAAAGAAGTATCATGATCCAGCAGCTGCAGCAGCAGATATCAAATCTGAAAAAGAAGAATTGCTGGCTGACCTGGGAGCGGTAATCGGTAAAAAATCAGAATGCCCGGAATTGTTTAAGGTTAACAGCCGTAAGCGGCGGCTTAATTGCTGCCGGAAATTAAGTTTAAAAAAAGAATATGGAGCAGCAAAGCTAAAAGATTATGATCCCTCACTCTGGTTTAATAAAGCGGTAAAAATTAATACCGGCTTCTTAAAAATTGACCGCAGCTCAAGCTGGCAGCGGTTGGGCCTGGATTATTTCTCAAAAAAGCTTAAATTCTTAAAAAGCTGTTACAGCTGGAAGAGCGAGACCTATCAAAAGACTCACTGGTTTAAGTTTCAGGAGGCAGTAAAGGAGATGCAGGAGAAGATCATTGAGCTGCTTGATCCGGTGGTATTTGAACGGCTGGAGCTGGCAAACTGGTAAAAAAACAGCGCTCGCGCAAGAAAATAAATAGGCTAAATTCTTCTAGAGGGATAGTTAAATTAAGTTATCTTTAACCTGGATTTGTTTGCTATCAGACTTTGAAAGTAATATAATTAATTTAGTGAGTAATTATAAAGATAGATAAGGAATTTAAATAAATTTTAAAAATTTATGGAGAAAACGGAGAAAGGAGAGTGAAGATGAGGTGGCTGTAGATAAGACATTAAAACTAATCCTTTCTAAGATTGAAGATTTAGATTCCAAGTTTGACGGTTTAGACTCTAAATTTGCAGCTTTAGATTCTCGAGTTGATGGCCTAGAAGTTAATCTTTCAAACTTTAGAGGAGAATTCAACAGTTTTAGTAATGAGACCAATGAAACTCTGGCCCGGATAGAGAAAAGAGTTAATGCCACATTTGAACAGGTTGGAGGTTTAAGTGAATACAGGACTAAAACTGAGTTTCAACTTGATAACATTGAATCTGACATGTCCTATTATGCCCGCAAACAGGTTGAAAATGAAAAAGAAATATATAAATTAGAACGAAAAATGGCAAAATAGCAGTCTTTAAACCTCTCCTGCCGGCGGAAAAGGGAGAGGTTTTTAGTTCTTTTAGAAAGCTAAATTAAAATGGGAAAAAGGAGGGGTTTAAGTTGCTTGAACTAAAAAAATTAATTTTTATCACAGTTCCGCTGGCCTTAGCAGTAGTATTTTTAAGCACAGGATTTGTTGAGGCATCAGCTACTTACCCTCAGGCTAATTTGAAGCCCCCTGCCTTTACCAGTAATGTTGCTGTAGTAATTTTTTTAATAGTTCTGGTCCTGATTTTGTTTATCTGGGAACCACTCCCAATAGGAATTATCGCCATCTCAATACCTGTAATTTTGATTGCCTTAAAAAGCTGGACCAGAGTTTCTGCTGAACAGGCGTTATCCGGTTTTAGCAATAATGCGACTGTAACTGTTATGGCCATGTTTGTAATCAGTAGAGGTATTCAAAACAGTGGCGCTGTAGAAATTTTAGGTAGTAAAATAGAATCTTTTTCTGGAAATAATAAAAGGAAGCAGATTGGATCGATTGCTTCTTTGACAGGTTTTATGGCCAGTGCCATTAATAATACTCCAGTAGTAGCAGCTTTTATCCCAATGGTAACCAATCTGGCAAGAAGGACAAAAATTTCTCCTTCAAAATTATTAATTCCACTTTCCTATTCCGCCATGCTCGGAGGTACAATAACCTTATTTGGAACCTCAACTAATATTTTAGCCAGTGAAGTTTCGGCAAGACTAATTAACCATCCTTTTGGGGTGTTTGAATTCACTAAACTGGGGTTGATAGCTTTTTTAGTTGGTTTTTTATATTTAATTACAGTCGGCTACTATTTAATTCCGGAGAGGATCTCAGCTGCAGGTAAAGACTTACTGGAAGCTTATGAGATGGATCAATTTTTAACTGAGCTAGAGATAGAAAAAGATTCGCTCTTATTAGGCCGGAGTATTGGTCAGGTTTTTAAAGAAATAGAGCTGGATCTAGATATAGTCCAAATCACTAGAGAAGATGAACAATTTATGGAACCCTTAAGTGTAAAAACTATTAGAGCCGGTGATCATCTGGTTATTAAAGGTGAAAGAAAAGCCCTGTCAGAGTTTGCAGCAGCAAAAGGGATCAAATTATTAACTGAAATTCGAGTTAGTCAGAGAAAATTGGAGGATTCCCTGCAGGGACAAAAAGTTGTAGAATTAATTGTTTCTGATAATTCATTTGTAGAAGGAAAAACTATTAATCAGGTTCATTTTCTTGAGCGCTATAATGCTACTTTATTGGCTATTCGACACGGAGAAAAGATTAGGCATAATGAGTTGAAAAATTTCACTTTAAGGTCAGGAGATGTATTACTTCTTTTAGTAACAAAGTCTACTCTAGCCAGATTAGAAAAAAATAAGAATTTTATGATTGAAAGAGAAGCTAGTGAGGAAACAGCTTATCAATTTGCAGATATCGCAACCGGTTTATTAATTATTGGAACAGTGATTTTACTGGCCGCCTTAAATCTTGTTTCGATTGCGGTTGCAACCTTAGGTGGGGTGGTGGCTATGGTAGCTACAGAATTGGTGGATCCTAAGGAAATTTATGAAGCTATAAACTGGGAGGTCTTTTTTCTGCTGGCAGGTTTAATCCCTTTAGGAGTTGCAATTGAAGAGACCGGAACGGCAGAATTTATTGCCTATCAGTTATTAAGAGTAACAGACATCTTTCCCCCGCTAATAATTCTCAGCCTTTTTTATCTGTTTACGGCAGTCTTAACCAGTGTGATCAGCAATAATGCCAGTGTAGTACTGATGATTCCTGTTGCAGTAGGGGCTGCCACTCAACTTGGAGCCAACCCTTTTGCTTTTGTTTTGACAGTAACTTTTGCTTCCAGCTCAGCTTTTTTAAGCCCTATCGGCTATCAGACTAATCTAATGATTTATGGTCCTGGAGGCTATAATTTTAAAGACTTTATAATTGTTGGTACTCCATTATTAATCTTACTATCGATCATTATCCCTATTTTTATTACTCTATTTTGGGGAATTTAAAAAATAGCTAGACAATTTATTTTTGCTGACTATTTTAATAAAATTAAACCTCCTTTCAAAATTGAGTGTTAAAGCTCAGTTTAAAGGAGGTTTCAGTTAAGCTAAAAGTTTAGATTTTATATTTATTATTCGTATTTACTCAAATCAGCATTGTTAATAAATTCTTTAAAAAACACTAAGAAAACGGATAACATTAAACCTAAAACAGCTGCTATTGCAATATTTAACTTTTTATTTGGTGAAACTGGTATATTATTAATTTTTGCTTGCGAAATTATATCGATAGTATAATTCTTACCAGCCAGGCTCTGATTATTATTTTCATACTGATTAACAGCTGTTTGATAATTACTTCTGCTGTTTTTTAATTCATTATTTAAAATTTCCTGTTGTTCTTCTAAGTTAATAATTTTTTCTTCAAGACTAATTATTTCATTCCTGAGATTTTCTATTTCATTTCTTGTATTTTCTAAATCACTTTTTAAAATTGATATTTGTTGATTGATGCTATTTTCTCTGTTGGTTAAATTATTATATTGTGGATTTAAAAATTCATTCTTAGTAGTTAAAAGATTAATTAACTCATGATCTGGATTAATACTCTGCAGTTTATTTAAACTATTGTTTGAGATACTTTCTTCTCTAACTAAAAATTTATCTGTTCTTTTTAATTGTTGTTTAACAATTCCTAGTTCTACATTTTTATTTTTTAAGTTATTATTAAGATCTATAATATTTTCTTCAAAATTAACCAGTCGATTTTCCTTCCTACTTAACCTTGATTTCATAAGACTAATATTATTCTCAGCTTGAAATTGATTATATTTTGTTAAATCATTTATATATTGCTGATAATCATTATCTTTTTTGTTTTCTAAAGAGCTTAAGTAGTTATTATTGTTTGTTTCTAAGTAATTATAAACTTCATTACTAAATTTATCAAACCAGTCACTTAAAATTGAGGCAGCCAATTCAGGGTCATTTTCAGTATAACTTAATTTAATAAATCTATTTTCATCTTCTGTGGTTATCTTTAATTTATTAGTTAAAAAAGAATTATTATCTTTATCAGGATAATAGCTATTTGAAATTTCCTCTAGTACCTGATTTTTTTGAAAGAAATTTATGTATTCATCTTTATTTACATTTTCCCCATTCACCAACTTAAAATTTGGTGCAATAAATGTTAATTCAGACTTATAACTTTCCTCCATTATAAAGAAACTGGCAAATGCTGCTACAAGAATAAATAATAAAGTTATTCCCATAATCATAAACTTGTTTTTATATAATAAATATAAATATTCTACTAAATCAATTTCATATTCATCATAATAATTGTCCTTCTCCATTTTTTTATCTCTCCTAACCTATATTAATTAATGTATTGTCACCATATTTAATTTTTATTCTTTTCTCTGGCTTAAATAGAATCAATAAAATCCCAAAAATAACTGTAGTAATTATGAATAAAGAAAATAAAAGCATGTTAGAAGTCATGAAATTAATAATAGATAAAACAGCCATCAAAAAAACCATTAAAACCGAAAACAGGTAAGACTTTACAGTGATTTCATTATTCACAAACCATCCCTCCTTTTGCTCAGCATTCTGAAAAATTGATTTCTCCTTATATTTTTTATAAATATTTTTTAAATATATAAAAAGTTAAAGATATAATTTTTATCAGTTTTCTCCTAGTAAATACAATTTTTATTATAACATGATATTATTTTACTTACAATAAAAATCAGATCATACGCAAAAAAACACAAAGTTCGATAAAATACGACTTAACAGTATTGGGAACGGTCCCTATAATTATAATTTTTACTAATAAAATATGAACAACTAAGTTAAATTTAGAAGGTAATAATAATTTATTTAAATGCAGGAATTTTATTATTTACCAATAATTATATAATAATATAACTTTTGTTTACAAACAATTTTATAATGAGGGGTAATAAAAAAATGAAAAAACTTATGCTAGTAGTAATAAGTATCATATTGATCTTTATTCTAACAGGCTGTGGTTCTGACTCAATCAATTATACCATTGATGATGATATCAATGATCCCACTGTAGGCGAAATAAAGGTCAGTTTTATCGCAGAGGAAAATTTAACTGCTGCTCAATCAAATGAAGTAACCGCTCAGGTAAACAGCGGCAGATACCAGCATTTTGAATTTAATCAGAGCAATTATGCTGAAGAATATAAGGACCTGGATGAGTCAGATTTAGTTGGTAGTTATACTCCTGAATCCATGATTGTAGAAATTGATTCAATTCAGCTTGCTAATCCCAACAGTCAGCGCCCTATTTCTAAAGTGGCAAGAATTGATAGAGCTGAAAGAAGTTCAAGTGTAATTTTACCTGCTTTTGATTTAACTTTAGCCAATAAAATTATTGATGCTTCTTATTTATATGAGAGCAATTTCAATGAATACTCAAATGTAAATATGACATTTAATATTGAAAATGCGGAGAGAAGGGAGGAAAGATTCTCTGCTGTATCTGAAATTCATGTTGACCTTGGTGAAGATTATAGAGATGTTGATCTCGGGGCTTTAAAAAAAGAGGGGACAGTTCATGTTTTTCAGCTTTCAGATTTAATTCCTTTAGATGGTAATTCTGAAGCCAACGTAATAGATATTTTGTTTGATGATCAGGTAGAAGAAGCATTTATGATTAATCCTTTTTTAGAAGGTAAAGATTATATTGATGGAATTGCCCCCTACTTTTGGTCGGAAGAAAGACCACTCTGGAGCAGAACAGGATATATGATCTATCTGCCGGGCCTTAATTTTGATTTAGATACAGATGGAAATCATTTGGTTTTTTCCTGGCAGCTTAAAGACTTAATTGAAGTCTATGCCCCTGAGGGAACTACAGATAAATCAGAACATATTGTCACTCTTAATTTAGAAAACCCATTTCCAATTAACTTTAAACTTGAAAAATTGAGTGAAGATCAGAGCGGAGATGGTTCAGGTAAACTGGATAAAGAAATAAGTCACCTGGAAGGAAGATATTATGATTTAATGGATAAAGATATTGTTTTGAAGTGGGTAAATCCGACAAGCAATAACTTTAAGCAAGTAATTATTAATAGATCACTGACTGATTATCCTGAAGGAATAGAAGACGGGGAAACTGTCTATAGAGATAATTTTCCTCTTTTTAAAGATGAAGATATTGAAAGAAACCAAGAGTATTATTATAGAATAATGGCTGAAGATTTTAATGGCAATATTACCGAGGGGAAAACTATAAAAGTTGATTCAGAACCATTTCAATTAATAGATTTAGAACTGAAAAATGAAAACTGGCGGGAAGTACTACCGGAGCAGATTACAATTAATGCTGGAGAAGAGTATTTTATAGAAGCAATCGGTTATATAGAACATGATGAGTATTCAAGAGAAAATGTGTCCGTAGCACCGGATTGGACTACTACTGATGCTGAAGTTGCTGATCTGAAATATAAAAAGGGCGAATCAACTTATATTGAAGCTGTTAAGCCCGGGGAAACAATAATCAAGGCTGAGCTCGACCCGGCATTTGGTGAAGTTACTGAAGCTCAAATCAAAGTCATAGTAGAATAATTATAAAGCCTCTCCTTTTTGTAATTGATGGGAGAGGCTTTTTATTCACCCACATACTCCCTCACCCTCTGATAAATCTCCTCCGCTCTCTCATTCTGCTCCATCGAATCATAAATAACCTCCAGATATCCCCTCTCCTTAATAATCTCAATTGTCTCCTTAAAATTAATATCATAGATCCAGCCGAGCTGCATTACTTTTAAGTCATTGATAGTCTCCAGTTTATCATAGTTAATTGACTCTCGCTTTAACACCTTTTCATAAATTTCATCCTTAATTTCTGGCTCAGTCGAAAGTTTAATCACATAATCTTTCTGGCTGCGGGTCTTGTATCTTTCCACAAAAATATTAAAGATATCCAGTTTGTCGGCATCCCTGATCAGTCGCGCAAAAAACAATTCCTCATCGCTGGCAAATAGTTCCGGACTCAGATCAGCTTTATTATGCTGCTCAACAGCCTTGAAAATTATATTCTGCTCACTTTCAGTTAAATCAGCTGTTAAATTGCTTTCCTTAATCACTTCTACTCCCAGCTCACCGTGGTCCTCTGATTTATAATCAGAAAATGTCTTATACTTTTTATACTGCTTAAAGCGGCCAATATCATGGAGGAGAGCAATTATCCTGGCCAGATTTTCTTCCTCCTCAGTTACTGCCATACCGCTGATTATTTCCTCAATATTTGCAACCACTCTTTTGCTGTGGTCAATTTTGAGCTGAATATTTTTCTGATCCTTTTCAGTTTCCAAATTGAACTGCTCTGTATATGAATCAAAGTATTTTTTAGTCTGCTGATATAATTCATTCATCTTAAAAACCCCCTCTAATCCTGTCTTCTATTATAATTTAGATTATTCCTTTTGTAAATTAATTAAGTTACATTAAGCCCGCGCAGAATTATTAAAGGTAAATCAGTGCTTTTAGAGAAATATAGCTTCAAGAATTAATTTTACGATAATTTACTGAGGAAGTGATGTTATTGCAGAAAACAGTTTATATCACAGGTGCTGATAGAGGGGATTTTTTCTATTTATCAGCAGGATTTTAACAATCTACAGCGAAATATAACATGTACTGTCTTTTTTTATTTAATATTAAAAAAATTCATAATATTTTTAATAAATTGACCAAATTACAAGGAGGAGTGACAATGTTGAGAAGATTATTCGTTTGGTTTTTGCTGACAGCGCTTGTTTTTACTCTGACCGGATCGGTTATGGCAGACAGTCACGAAGGAGAGTATGGCGGAACTTTAATTTATGCTCAGGGGGCAGATGCGGATGCTTTAGATCCTCATATGACAACCCTCGGCAACTCGGCTGATGTTATTGTCAATGTATTTGATGGTCTGGTTCGCTTTAAGGCAGGAACGACAGAGATAGAACCCGCACTTGCCACTGACTGGGAGATTTCGGATGATGGCCTGGAATATGTTTTTCATTTAAGAGAAGGTGTTGAATTTCATGATGGTACAGCTTTTAATGCAGAGGCTGTAGTTTTTGATATTGAGCGCCAGCTGGATTCCGATCACCCTTACTATCTTGAAGGTTCTTATCCTTATGCCGGTTTTTCACTGGGAATGATCGATGAGGTAACAGCAGTTGACGAATATACAGTTAAATTTAGACTCGAAAACCCATATGCTCCCTTCCTTAAAAATCTGGCCATGTTTGCAACAATGATTGTCAGTCCAGAAGCAGTTAAAGAATATGGCGAAGATATCTTTAAAAATCCAGTTGGTACAGGTGCCTTTAAGTTTGTGGAATGGGTTAGAGATGATCATATTACTTTAGAGGCAAATGAAGATTACTGGGATGGCCGACCATATTTGGATGAGCTGATTTTTACAGTTATTCCAAACAATCAGACCCGCCTTCTGGAATTAGAAGAGGGCAACATTCATCTGATGGAAGGTTTAAACCCTACTGATATTGAAAGAGTAAGAGATAATGAAGAGCTTGACTTGCTGGAAGCTCCAGGCTTAAACATTGGTTATATTGCTCTGCATAACGAAAAAGAGCCATTTGATAATAAAAATGTGCGGAAAGCAATGAACTACGCAATTAATAAAGAAGAAATCGCTGAATATCTGATGGGAGGCCAGGCAACTGTCGCCAAAGGACCGCTGCCTCCAACAATCTGGTCCTATGATGAAAGTCTGGAAGGCTACCCCTATGATCCAGATGAGGCAAAAAGACTGCTCGAAGAAGCTGGTTATGGAGATGGTTTTGAATTTACCCTCCGCACCTATTCTGCGCCCAGATCATATAATCCAGTTGGCGCCAGACTGGCAACAGCTGTTCAGCAGTATTTAAGTCAGGTTGGAATAGATGCTGAGATAGAACAGCTTGAATGGGGTACCTATATTGAAGAAGGTAAAGCCGGAAAGCATACAGCTGCCTTTTTTGGCTGGATTGCCGACAATGGTGACCCGGATAACTTCTTAAATGTATTCTTTAATTCTGATAATCGCGGTTCAACCAACCGGGCTTTCTATGTCAACGAAGAAGTTGATAGATTATTAGAAGAAGCTCAGCAGATTACAGATGAAGCCGAAAGAGAAGAATTATATCAGGAAGTACAGCAGATTGTGGTTGATGATGCACCATTTGTATTCTTAAACCACATGAAGATGCAGATACCTATCAGAAAAAGTGTAGAAAATTATGTGCTTTATCCAACTAATAATAAGTATTTCCACAAAGTATGGTTGGACGAGTAATCAATCTAGATGGGGGTAGTCTGATACTGCCCCCATTAATCTTTTGGGGTGAGGAAAATGTTTAATTATATTTTAAGAAGAGTGCTGCTTTTAATTCCACTATTACTGGCAATTTCGGTTGTAGTTTTTTTAATGATTCATTTAATCCCCGGTGATCCGGTGCAGATCATGCTTGGCGATAAGGGAACAGCAGAAGATGCGGCGCGTCTGCGGCGTGAACTTGGTTTTGACCAGCCGCTGTATATTCAGTATTATAAGTTTTTAACCAATTTGGTTCAGGGAGATCTGGGAAGGTCGATTAGAAATAGAAATCCGGTAATTAATGAAATTGCTGCTGCTTTTCCGGCTACAATCGAGCTGACAGTCTTAAGTATGATCTTTGCCAGCATTATTGGCATTGCAGCGGGGATAGTTTCTGCCATTAAACAGTATTCTTTGATCGATAATCTGACTATGGTCGGAGCTCTGCTCGGGATTTCCATGCCGGTCTTCTGGGTGGGGATGATGCTGATGCTTATTTTTGGTTCCAGGCTTGGCTGGCTGCCAATTTCGGGGAGGATTTCAAGGCTGGCTGATTTGGAAATTATTACAAATTTTTATCTTATTGATAGTATTTTAACCGGAAACTGGAATGCTTTTAGAAGTACTTTTTCTCATCTAATTTTACCGGCAATTACTCTGGCTACTATTCCGGTGGCCATGATTGCCCGAATGACCAGATCAACAACTTTAGAAATTTTAAATCAGGATTATATTCGCACAGCCAGAGCCAAAGGTTTACCCGAAAAAGTCGTTATTTTAAAACACGTGCTTAAAAACTCCCTGATTCCGGTGGTGACCATTATCGGCCTCCAGTTTGGAAGTTTTCTGGGAGGAGCGGTTTTAACCGAAACAGTATTTGCCAGAGCGGGAGTGGGCCGGCTTTTGATCAATGGAATCCTGGGCAGGGATTTTCCGGTGATTCAGGGAGCCGTAATTTTTATTGCTTCATTCTTTATTTTTATCAATCTGATAGTGGATATACTTTATTCCTATCTTGATCCGCGGATTCATTATTCTTAAACTGGAGGTGTAAATCTTGGCGAATTTAACAGGAATGACTGAAGAAAAAAGAATTAAAAGTGAGAGTTTATGGACCATTTCTTTTAGGAGAATGCGTAAAAATAGAACTGCAATTGCCGGTATTATAATTCTCTTTATCTTTGCTGTAATTGCTATTTTTGCTCCTCTGATTGCCCCTTATGACCCCTTTGAACAAAATTTTATCACGTCTTTTAGGCCGCCCTCAGCGGAGAATTTTTTGGGTACAGATGAGTTTGGTAGAGATGTTTTCAGCCGAATTATCTATGGGGCCAGGATTTCCCTGCAGATTGGTTTTGTTTCAGTTTTTATTTCTCTGATTTTAGGAGTCAGTCTGGGCCTGGTTGCCGGCTATTACGGTGGCTGGATTGATATGCTGATTATGAGGATTATGGATCTGATGCTGTCCTTTCCCTATATTCTGCTGGCTCTGGTTATTATGTCAATTTTAGGACCGGGGATTTTTAACGCGATGATTGCAATTGGTATTGTCTATGTACCTCAGTATGCCCGGATTGTGCGCAGCTCGGTTTTATCGGTTAAAAAGAAAGAATATGTAATGGCTGCTCAGGCGCTGGGGGCCAGTGATTTAAGAATTATTTTAAAACATGTTTTTTTAAATTCAATGGCTCCAATTATCATCCAGACTACTTTAAGTATTGGTCGGGCGATTATTAATGCTGCTGGCTTGAGCTTTCTAGGCCTTGGTGCACAGCCGCCAACACCTGAGTGGGGAGCGATGCTCAGCAACGGCCAGGACTTTTTAAGAAATGCACCCTGGATAGCAACTTTTCCCGGGATAGCAATTGCCCTTTTGGTGCTTGGTTTTAACCTGGTGGGCGATGGCTTTCGGGATGCTTTTGATCCGAGATTGCATAAGTGATTCAAAGTAAAATATTATATACAAGACAGAAAATCAACTCTTCTTAAAGTTATCAAAACCTTTGAGAAGAGTTTTTTTATATAATTATTTTTAGTCATTAAAAAACTGATATTTTTCTATTGAAGATCTTTCTTTTTGATATTCTTGAGGAGAAACCCCGACTTCTTTTTTAAAAGCTCTGTAAAAAGTTGAATAATCACCAAAATTTAATTGGGAGCAGACTTCACTGCAGCTGTTATTGTCAAGCAGCAGTCTTTTGGCTGTCATGATTTTTTTGTAGTGGATATAATGAATAATTGAAACCCCGGTGTGTTTTTTGAAAATGTGTGATAAATAAGATTTATTTAAAAAGAATTTATCTGATAGAAAATCTAAAGAAAGAGATTTATTGATATTTTCATTGATATAAGTAATAATATCTAAAATTCTTTCGTTATATCTTATAGTGTTATTTTCATTTTTTTCTTTTTGTGTAAATAGCTTATTGATTAAGATTAAGAGCTGAACAAAAATTGTTTCAATCATTATTTCTGATTCCTCGGTTTTCTGTTCTGCATATTTGGTTATTTTTTTAAAGTAATTATAAATTTCTTGATCTCGGTCATAGATTTTATTGTGATGTGCTTCTTTGCGATTTTCAAAACACTCAAGGAGATTGAAATCATAAGAATCATATTTTGATAAAACCCAGGGAAAAAAGTGGATAACAATTCTCTTATAGGGTATATCCTGATTGAAGATTGGTTTGTGGAGTTCACGATTATTCATTATTAAGAGAGTGTTTTTTTCTAATTCATAAGCATGTCCCTCTATATAATAGGTAACGTCACCTTCCAAAAAATAAAATAGCTCATAAAAATCATGAAGATGCATATTAAATCTATCGGAGTCAGATATCACTTCTGATTTTTTATAAGTTACTTCTAAAAGGCTATTACTTAAATAGCAATCTTTGTCATTCATGTTAATCTCACCAACTTTCTTTTGCTTAATTATATTATACCTAAAGAATTGCAATATTTAAAGCAGAAAACTCAAAGCGGCAACAAAATTATTGTTATATAATTAATTACAGAATGAATTTTCGAATAATTTGGAATAAAGAAGTTAAAAATGAATTTAAAGTAGTCAATAGGAAAATCATTTTTAATAATATATTGTTTCAGGGAAAGGGGAATATATTAACTTGTTAGAATATAAAATTGAAAAAGATGATTTTTTAAATCACTGGAAAATATCAAAATTGAAAGAGGAAAATTATAAGTCAGCTCCAGATACCATGGAAGCTAAAATAGATAATTCCTGGCTGGATGAAGGGTTTTCTATTCATCAGTATCCCTGCAGAAAAGAATTCTTATCTGAATATAAAACAAAAGAAATTGATTTTAATAATGATTTATCAATGGCTGATATTTATTTTCCATTTGGAAATCCCAAAGTTGAAAGGTCATGGTTTTGGTTTCTTCCAACTTATTTGGAGAGCTGGGCTGAATCTCAGTTAAAAGTTCCAAAAAGTAGAGAATATGAATTTGAATTAAAAACCTGTGGAGGAGTTAAAATCTGGGTTAATGGTAAAGAAGTTATTGACTTTAGACCTTATACCAGAAATATTGAAAAGACAGAGAAATTTTCAATTAAATTGGATAAAGGAAAGCATAAAATTAAAGTGTTTTTTAATGATTTAGCAGAAAGAGATACCTTATATTATTTTTCTCTGCAGTCAAAAAATAAACTTACTATAAAACAGCTTATTGAAACGGAAAACGATTTGTCAAAGTTAAAAGATATTGAAAATCTTTTGGAAAGTGCTCACTTTAAAGAGGACACATACAAAAAAGGAGAAATCAAACTGCATTTCTCAGATTCATTTTCTAAAACTTTAAAACTTAAAATTGAGGCTGGTGGAGACTTTATAGATTTTATAGAGGGAGCTAAAAAAACAGTAGTTCTTCCTAAAGATAAAAAAGAAGTTGAAATTGGAAATGTTAATGAATATCCGATGGGCTTTAATCATATTAAGATATCAATTCTTATAAATAATGACTTAAAAATGAGTAAGCATTTAACTTTGCAGGTTTATCAAAAAGAACTTCTTTTTCCAGCAGCAGATAATCTGGATACAAGAAAAGAAAATAGTTTAAACTTTATTATAGAACATGGAGAATCGATCGCTCAGAAGGCACTTGCAATGGTAGCTAAGAAAAAAGAGCTTAAGGAAGCTAAAAAAATATTAATCAATGAATTAGAAGGGATAGAGAAAAGAAAAGACTGTAGTGATTTTTATTTAGTACCAATTTTATGGTTATGGATTAAATTTAGAGGTGAAGTATTTGATCAAAATTTTTGGAATTATACTGAAAAAGTAATAAGAAATTTTAGGTACTGGATTGATGAAGAGGGCAATGATGTTATGTGGTACTTTAGTGAAAATCACGCTCTGCTCTTTCATGTATCCGAACTGTTAGCTGGCCAAATATTTCCCGAGAAAGAATTTGCTAATGCAGGTATTGAAGGAAAAGCTCATTATTTGAAAGCTAAAGAGCGGCTGGAAGAATGGTTTCAAAGATTTTTTGCAGAGGGTTTTTCGGAGTGGAATTCAACTGCTTATATTCCAATAGATTTGATAGGGTTTTTTGCTCTTTATGAATTGGCAGATGACAAAGCTTTAAAGAAACTGGCGAAAAAAGCTATAGATATGACTTTTGAATTAATTGCTTATAACAGTCACCATGGTTTAATGGCCTGTTCTCACGGTCGGAGTTATGAAAAAGAACTTAAGGGTAGATATGTAAATTATACAAATGCTCTGAGTCGAGTTTCCTGGGGTGTAGGATATTTAAATGAAGCAACAAATGCTCAGGCACTCTATTGTCTTTCAGATTATAAACCTAATCCTGAACTTAAAAAATATGTTGACTGGGATAAAGCGGAAAGTATGATCTTTAAAAATACTCAGGGTAAAAATAATTTTGTAGATTTATATCTGTATAAGAATAGAGATTATTTAATAACTTCAGCCTTAGACTTTAAACCGGCAAAAAAAGGTTATCAGGAACACATAAACCAGCTAACTATAGATGCTGAAGCATTGTGCTGGGTAAATCATCCCGGTGAAAATGTTAAAATAGGTTTTGGTAGACCATCCTACTGGGCTGGAAATGGTTATCTCCCTAAAGTTGCTCAGTATAAAAATGTTCAGTTTCTGCTTTTTGATATTGCAGATGAGCATCCTGTTGATTTTACTCATGCCTATTTTCCCACTTATGCTTATGATGAGTATTTAGAAATAGAAAACTATTATTTTGCCCGTAAAGATAGTGCATTTTTTGCCATAACTGCAGCTAATAAGCTTAATTTAGCTGCAGCTGGTATTAATCAGGATAGAGAATTAAAATCAGCTGGCAGAAAAAACAGTTGGCTTATCAGGGCAGCTAATAGGGATGAGTTTAATTCATTTGAGAATTTTATTGAAGAGATATCTAATTCTTTTTTAGATATAAAGGAGCAGGAGATTAATTTTAATGATCCTAAACATGGCAGATTTAAATTCAACTGGAAAGATAATTTACTTTTAAATGATGAGCCCATAGAAATAGAGCATACAGATCCAGGCGGAAAGTTAATTATAGATAAAAAACTGTAATTATTTACTTTTTTTACTAATTAAATGGTTAAAACCATTTAATATAAATATTTCTTTAGAGAAAGGGGTGGTAGATTTTTAGTTGTTCTTTTATTTCTTAAAAAAATTTAGGGGGTTATATTTAATGAGAAAAAATTTGTTTATTACGATTACTGCTTTGCTTTTAGTTGGTTTGATGGCTGTTCCAGCTTTTGCTCAGGAAACTGTTTTAGACTTTGTCTGGTTTAGTGATGGAGTAGAAGGTGAAGTATTAAAAGATATTATTGATGATTATCAAGAAGAAAATCCAGACGTTGAATTTAACATTATTGAGGTACCATATAATGAACTAAATACTAAAATCAAGACTATGGTAGCTGGTGGAAACCCTCCAGATCTTGCCAGAGTATCAAACCCTGGTGAATTATCATCTGCCTTATTAAACCTTAATGATAGTATTGGGCAGGATTATTTAGATAACTTTGTAGAATCTACTCACCCTTATGTAATGGTTGATGGAGAAATGTTGGCTGTACCAATTGATGTAACAGCAAATGGTATTATTTATAATAAAGACTATTTTGAAGCTGCTGGAATTGATGTTCCCGACACTGAAGAAGAATTAGATGATCTGTGGACCTGGGAAGAATGGGCTAATGCTCTAGAAAAAGTTGTTGAAGAATCCAATGCACGTTACGGTTTAGCTTATGATTACAGTCCCCACCGCTGGTCTACATTACTCTATCAGGCAGGCGGATCTTTCTTCTCTAAAGACTGGAGCGAAGTTACAATTAACTCACCTGAAGGTGAACGAGCTGTAGAATTTTTCGTTGAATTACATGATAGAAACATAATTCCTGAATCTATCTGGCTGGGTGGAGAAAACCCTAATACACTTTTCCGTTCAGGTTTAACAGCAATGCATTTTGCTGGAAACTGGATGCTGACAAATTATCGTGATAATATTGAAAACTTTGACTGGGGAGTAGCTTATATGCCTAAGGGCAAAATAAGATCTTCTGTAGTTGGCGGTAAATTTGTGGCAGGATTTAAAGATTCTGATAATAAAGAAGCTGCTGTAGATTTCTTAAAATACTTCAGTTCGCAGAAAGTAAATGCTAAGTTCTGTGAAGAATCTCTATTCTTAAGTGCCAGAACAGATAACAGTAAGCTTAATTACTCATTTGGTTCTGATATGTTTGAGATCTTCAGTAATGAATTAGCTGTATCTCCTCCAGAAGCAGGTTCTGATTGGGCTTATAACGAAGCAATGTCAAGAATTTACGATGACATCAGACAAAATGTTGTAAAGTCAATTCAAAAAGAAATAACACCAAAAGAAGCTGTAGAAAATATTGAAGAATTAGCAGAATCAGAAATTGAAGATATGGAGAATTAAAATAGATTATATTTCCTGGCCTGTTTTTAAACAGGCCAGGATAATTAATAAGGAGGCATTTTATGTACAGGTGGAAAAAGAAGATAGCACCCTATTTATTTGTATTACCCAACCTAATAATATTTGGAATATTTATAGTTTTTCCGGCCTTATTTGGTTTTTATGTTTCTTTTACAGAGTGGGATGTACTTACTTCTCCCGAATTTATTGGCCTTGGAAATTTTATTAAGCTTTTTCAGAGTGCAGAATTTTGGACTATTTTAAGCAGGACTTTAATTTATGTATTTTCTGTAGTACCAATTACCTTTGGCTTGAGTATGGTTTTAGCAATTATATTAGATAGAAATATTAAGGCAAAAGGTTTTTTTAGAGCTATATTTTATTTACCTACCATGTTATCATTCATAGTTATTGGTGTTTCCTGGCGCTGGATACTTGGAAATAACTTTGGGATTTTAAATTACTTACTCGATTTAGCTGGAATGGCACCAGTTAACTGGCTCACAAATGCCACTACAGCAACTATTATGGTTATATTTGCCACAGTCTGGGCCCGAGTTGGATACTTTATGGTAATGTTTATTGCTGGACTGCAGGGGATTCCGGGAGTATATTATGAGGCTGCCAAAATAGATGGAGCCAGTAAATGGCAGCAGTTTAGGCATATCACCTTCCCTTTATTAAAACCAACCAGTCTGGTAGTTGTAGTTTTATCTACTATTCAGGCTTTTAAAATGTTTGGTTTAATTAAAGTTATGACTACAGGAGGCCCTGGAGATAGTACGACTTATTTAGTTCAAGAAATCTATCAGCAGGCCTTTCAGGTTGGAGATATGGGTTACGCCTCTGCTATGTCTGTAATGTTATTTTTAATCCTTGGTTTACTAACAATAGTACAATTTAAAGTATCTAATAGAGGGGGTAATGCATATGAATAATAAAGTTAAAAATATTCTGTGGTATGTAATTTTACTATCATTCAGTTTAATATTTGTTCTACCTATAATCTGGATTTTTATATCTTCTTTGAAAACCAGTAATGAAATTTTTTCCTGGCCGCCAACAATTTTACCTAATGAAGTAACTTTTTCAAATTATATTACTGCCTTCAGTAAGGGTAATTTTGTTACTTATTTTAAAAACAGTATTTTTGTTGCTGTAACAGCAACAGCTTTGACTTTATTAATCAATTCAATGGCAGGTTATGCTTTAGCCAAATTTGATTTCAAGGGCAATAAAGTAATTTTCTTTCTTTTTATTGCAACTTTAATGATCCCACTGCAGGTTATAATGGTTCCAATTTTTATAGTATTGAGAAATTTAGGTCTGTATAATTCACTTTGGGGAATTATAATTCCACCTGCTGCTACACCAACAGGAGTTTTTCTGGTTAGACAGTATATGACCACAATTCCGGATGAGGTTTTAGAGTCAGCCAGAATTGATGGAGCTTCTGAATGGAGAATATTTTCAATGATAATTCTGCCCTTATCTAAACCTGTATTAACTGCTCTAACTATATTTTCATTTATGTGGAGATGGAATGATTTTCTCTGGCCTTTTGTAGTCTTAAGTACTGAAAGCAAATATACTATTCAGGTAGCAATTGCAAATTTTGTTGGTCAGTTTTCTGTTGATTGGAATAGTTTATTAGCAATGAATATTGTGGCAATGATACCTGTATTATTAGTATTCCTCTTTTTCCAGAGATATTTTGTTAAAGGTATTGCTATGTCAGGTATGAAAATGTAAATAATGGTGTCTGGAGGTTTGTTATGATTTTAAAAGAATATCCATTTAAATTGGATAAAGTTGAAGATAATATAATAACATTTGTAGATCAATTTAAAGACAAAAACAACTTGAAAGTTAAAGTATTTGTACTTGAAAAAGATATTATAAGGGTAATGTTTATCAGAGATAAATTAACTATGGAAAAAACATGGATGGTAGCACCTAACTTAGCAGATGTCCCTTATCAGGGTAGAAATAAATTTGATGTTTCTCCTTTTTCTCTACCTAAATATAATTATTATCAAAAGGAAGGTTCTTTTGTGGTTGAAACTGAGCGTCTAAGAGCTAAAATAGATTTAGATGGGTTTAAAGTCACCTGGTATGCCAGACAGGGGAATGACTGGGTTAAAATTGCAGCTGATAGGAAAACTCAGAGTTATAATCTAAATCAGCATTTTGGTAGCGGAATTTATCATTACTTAGAAAAAGCTGAAAATGATAAGTATTATGGACTGGGTGAAAAAGCTGGAGAGATAGAAAAAAATGATAATCGTTACCGGATGACTACTATTGATGCCATGGGTTATGATGCAGAAAAATCAGATCCACTTTATAAATACATACCGTTTTATATTACCAGAAATACTGAAAGTGAAATTTCCTATGGTCTTTTTTATGATAATTTGAGCGAAGCTGTATTTGACTTTGCCAGGGAAAAAGACAACTATCACGGTCATTATAGATACTATTTTGCTGAAAGCGGAGATTTAGATTATTATATGATTTTGGGACCTGAGATGAAAGCAGTGACCAGAAAGTTTTCCTGGTTAAGTGGGGAAAATATTTTTGAACCAAAATGGAGTCTGGGCTATTCTGGTTCAACAATGACTTATACTGATTCTCCCAATGCTCAGGAGGAATTGATGAAATTTATTGCAGACTGTGACCGCCATGATATTCCCTGTGACTCATTTCAATTATCATCAGGTTATACTTCAATTGATGATAAGAGATATGTTTTTAACTGGAACTACTCCAAAATACCTGATCCAGAAAAAATGTCAGCAACTTTTAATAAAAATGGAATTAAACTCTGTGCCAATATTAAACCATGTTTATTAATAGATCATCCCAGATATGAGGAAGCAAAAGAAAAAAATCTTTTTATTAAAAATGAAAAGGGAGAGGTAGAAGTTTCACAGTTCTGGGACAACCTGGGTTCTTATCTCGATTTTACTAATCAAGATACTGTAGACTGGTGGAAAGATAATGTGAAAAACCAACTGCTTGAATTCGGAATTGATTCTACCTGGAACGATAATAATGAATATGAGATCTGGTCAGATGATGCCTATGCGAATGGTTTTGGCAGCAAAATAAATATGAATTTAATTAGACCTCTGCAGTCTTTATTGATGATGAAGTCATCATTTGAAGCTCAAAAGGAACATGCTCCCAACAAAAGACCCTATTTGATTTCTCGCTCTGGCTGTCCGGGAATGGAACGCTATGTTCAGACCTGGTCTGGAGATAACTATACCAGCTGGAAAACTTTAAAATATAATATAAAAATGGGTCTGGGGCTTACTATGTCTGGAGTTTATAACTTTGGTCATGATGTTGGTGGTTTTGCTGGCCCGGCTCCTGAGCCTGAACTGCTTGTTAGATGGGTACAGAATGGGGTTTTTTACCCCAGATTTACTATTCATTCCTGGAATGATGATCAGAGTGTAAATACACCCTGGATGTATCAGGAAAGTGTTGATTCTATTAGAAAGGCAATTAAATTTAGAGAAAAAATTAAACCCTATTTATACAATCTTTTATATGAGTCTCATATAAATCACACCCCAATTATTAAACCAACCTTTTACGAGTTTGATGAACATAAAGCTTATAAGCAGGATTTAGAATTTATGCTAGGAGAATATATGCTGGTAGCTAATGTGGTTGAAAAGGGTGCAGAAAAAAGAAAACTTTATTTACCGGGGGATACAAGCTGGTATGAGTATAATACAAATAAGATCTACCAGGGAGGAGAAGAAATAATAGTTGATGTTTCCCTGGATACGATTCCACTCTTTATTAAGGAAGGTGCCATTATACCTATTCAGGATCAGGAGATATCCTTTGCTAATCATAAAAAAGAAAAAAGAGCTTTTATGATATATCCATTCCTTGATTCCGGTAAAGAAGAATATACTTTATTTGAAGATGATGGAGAGAGTTATAACTATTTAGATGGTGAATATAAGAAAATAAAAATAGAGATGAAATCTGATCCAGCTAAAATAGTGCTCCAGCTAACTTCCAGGGGGAATTATAAGCTGCCTTATCAAGAAATTAAAATTTATTTCCCAGAATTTGAAGAGCGAAATATTATTATAAATAATGAGAGTGTTGATTTGGATCAAAATCATTCTACAACTTTAGTTTTAGAATAAATTAATTTTTGATTAATTAGGAAAATAGAGATATATTATGAAAATCTGTGGCTGGGAATTTAATATAATTAAATGACTGGCCCTTTTATTTAATGTTTTTTCTTAAATTTACTTGAGGAGTTTAAAATGAATTTAAAAATAGATTATAATTCGTCTGATAAATTAGAAAGTTTATTAAAAAATAATGACTTTAAAATTAAATTAACTGGAAATTATAATTCTTTAAAGCAGAGCTATGAAATCAAGGGTAGAAAAATTGATAACCGGCTGGCTATTCATCCAATGGAAGGTGCAGATGCCAATCCAGATGGTTCACCTGGAATTTTAACCAAAAGAAGATATCTAAGATTTGCAGCTGGTGGTGCTGGTTTAATCTGGATGGAGGCAATTGCTGTAAATAAAAATGGTAGAGCAAACAAAAAACAGTTATTTTTAAATGAAGACACTGTAGTTGATTTTAAAGACTTAAATAAATCAATTAAAGCGGAGGCAAAAAAAGCTGAAAGAAATCCATATTTAATTGCTCAATTAACCCATTCCGGCCGTTTTGGAGAAAATAAAAATATTATATTCAGAGATGAGTATCTTGATAGTACTGCATATATTAAACAGGGTTTTCATAAATTAAAAGATCCTGAATTAGATAAAATAAAGAGTTATTATTTAAAGGCTGCCAGACTGGCCAAAAAAGCTGGTTTTGATGCTGTAGATATTAAGAGCTGTCACCGTTATTTAATTTCAGAACTACTGGCTGCTCATAAAAGAAAGGGTAAATATGGAGGCAGCTATCAGAATCGAGCAAGGTTTCTTAAGGATGTTATTAAATTAATTAACGAAAATGTTGATATTGACCTTGCGGTAAGGTTAAATATTTATGATGCCATTCCCTATCCAAATGGCTGGTCGACAGACAGCAGGGGAAGAGAAAAATTAAGTGACTCTCAAAAACTATTAAACGAGCTCGATCAGCTTGGAGTAGAGATAATTAATGTTACTGCAAGTACCCCTTATTTAAAACCGCATATAAATAGACCTTCTGAGAGAGGAAAATATAATCCACCAGAATCACCCATAAATGGTATAGTTCGTTTAATGAAATTAAATAGATTTACCCAAGAAAATTTTTCTGGGATAGTAATTGGAACTGGCTTCAGTTGGTTCAGACAGTTAGCACCAGATGTAATTGCAGCTATGATTGAAAAGGGGTGGATTACTGTGGCGGGGTTTGGAAGATTAGCCTTTGCCTATCCAGATTTTGCAAGGGATATAATTCAAAAAAACAAACTAGATCCTGATAAAGTTTGTCTTACCTGTAGTAAGTGTGCAAAATTAAAAGCGGCTGGTAGAAATTCAGGCTGTGTTATTAGAGATCGAGAGATTTACTTAGCTAGTTATAATAAATTAAAGAAAAGTCAAAAATGACTAATATATAATGAGGGTGAATTAAATGTATTATACAGGCTTTGCTGATGAGGCGGCAGATTCGATAGAAAAGCAGATACAAGTTACTAAGGAATTGGGCTGGGAATATATAGAATCCCGCAATATTGATGGTACAAATCTTACCGATATTAGTGATGAAAAATTTGAAGAGGTAGCTGAAAAATTGAATGAGGCTGGAATTAAAGTTAATTGTTTTGGCAGTGCAGTTGCCAATTGGGGAAAAGATCCCAGAGATGAAGAATCTTTTAAAAAAAGTATGGAAGAACTTAAGCGAGCTATCCCCAGAATGCAGAGACTGGGTACCAAAATGATTCGAGGCATGAGTTATGGAATTCCGAAAGAACTCTCTCCAGATAATCCTGAATTGGAAGACAAAATTATTGATAACTTAAAAAAAATGGTTAAAATGTGCGAGGATGCTGGAATTATTTACTTACATGAAAATTGTATGAATTACTTTTCTCAGTCCTATGAGAAAATGGATAAATTAATTTCTAAAATTGATTCCCCTAATTTTAAAATTGTTTTTGATACTGGAAATCCTTTGATGGCTGATAATAGAATAGGGGAACCTCCATATGGAAAACAGACAAGCTGGGAAGCCTATCAGCAATTAAAAGATGAAATTGCTTATGTACATATTAAAGATGGAACTTTTGTAAAAGAAACAGATAGTATTTTTCCAGAGATGGATTACTGTTATCCAGGAGATGGTAATGGTGAGGTGAAAAAAATAGTTAAGGATCTGCTGGCAGATGGTTATGATGGTGGTTTTTCCATTGAACCTCATATGGATGCTGTTTATCATGAAGAGCGCGATAATAATCAGGATGATGCCAGGTATAATACTTACCTGGAATATGGAAAAAGATTTATGCAGTTAATGGAAGAGATCAAGAAAGAAGTTGAGGAGGATTAGCTAGCAGATGATAGAAATTAAGATTGGAATTATTGGTATTGGAAATATGGGCAGCAGCCATGCTAACTCTATAGTAAAAGATAAAGTTAAAAATGCAAAATTAACCGCTGTCTGTGATATTGATTCAGCCAGAATCAAATGGGCTAAGAATAATCTTGATTCAGAAATTGAGTACTTTACTAATCCCCAAAGATTTTACCAGGAGGCAGATATTGAGGCTGTATTGATAGCTACTCCCCATTATGACCATCCTCCCCTGGCTGTTGAGGCATTTAAAAATGAACTCCATGTTTTAATTGAAAAACCAGCTGGAGTTTATACCAAAGCAGTCCGAGAAATGAACGAAACTGCTCAAAAAACAGATAAAGTTTTTGGGATTATGTATAATCAGCGAACCAGAGCTATTTATCAGAAGCTTAAAGAACTAATTGATTCGGGTGAGCTGGGAGAAATTAAAAGAACAAACTGGATTATCGACTGGTACCGTCCTCAAAGTTATTATAACAATGGCGGCTGGCGGGCAACCTGGGAAGGCGAAGGTGGTGGAGTTTTATTAAATCAGGATCCACATCAGCTTGATTTATGGCAGTGGATCTGTGGAATGCCGAAAAAAGTTAGAGCCTTTGCTGAAAACGGTAAATATCATAATATAGAAGTAGAAGATGATGTTACAGCTTATGTAGAATATGAAAATGGAGCTACAGGTGTTTTTGTAACTTCAACCGGAATTGCCCCGGAAACTAATAGGCTTGAGATTAGCGGGAATAAGGGTAAGATAATTGTTGAAAATAATGAGATTCATTTTAAGAGGCTAAGAACTCCAGAGAGAGAATTTAATCATGACTTTAAAGGTGGATTTGGCAGTCCAGAATGCTGGGAATGCAAAATACCGCTTGCAGGAGATAATCCTGAGCATTTAGGGATTTTAAATAACTGGATTGATGCAATTTTAAATGGGGCAGAACTTATTGCTCCTGGTGAAGAAGGAATCAAAGGTTTAACAATTTCTAATGCAATGCACCTTTCTGCCTGGACAGATGATTGGGTTGAACTGCCGCTTGATGAGAATTTATTTAAGGAAAAGCTGGATAAAAAAATTGAAAATTCTACTTTTGTTAAAGAAAATATAGAAGCTGAAACTATGGATGTTGAGGGAACATTTTAAAAGAATAATACTTTTGATAATTACTGAGAATAAAGAATAAATTGTTTCTTCCTTGGAAAGCCCTGTTCTTAAATTGTTAAAAGAACAGGGTTTTTAATTAAGCACTTAACATTATATAATGACTATAGTAAAAAACATCAGGATGTGATAATTATGAATATTGATAAGTTAAAAAATAGTTATGATCTGCAGCTGCCAACTTGGGGACCCTATACAAAAAAATATTTGGGTATCTCACATATAGCCGATCAAAAGCGGGGGATTCGCTTTGATCTCAGTGTTTTCCCTGGTTATTACAGAAGAAAAGTTAAAATTCCGAATGTAAGTTGGGAATCTGATTATCATCCCTGGGAAGCTGCCTCTGATTTAAAGTATTATTCTAATCGCCATCAACTGGAATGGAAAGATAAGCTTTACTGTGATATTTCTTATTCAGAAATTGATGATCATTCGAGATTGATTAGATGTAATTGTGTTAATCACACAGACTCGATTCAGAATATTGTAATGCATTTTATGGGATATATCAACTTACCCAAAAAAAGATTATTAAAAATAAATGCTGCAGCTGATTCAGTCTGGATAAATGCTTTAGAATATACTGAGCTAAAATACTCGAATCCAAGCCCACAGGACAATCTAATGCCTGATGGTTTATTAAGGGGCGAAGTCCATGAGCCAGAGTTTTTTGAGGGTACAGGTTTGGGGCGTGATTTTGGCAAAGATAAGGATGATAGAGTAAATTATGAGTTAAAATTAGAAAAAGATATTGATGATGCTGTTTTGTTAATTAGATATCAAAATAAATCTGAGCAGGCACTTTCTTTTAATTTAGAAGGTATAATTGATAAAGAAATAGAGTTTCCAAGTGCTGAGAATGTAGGAATTAAAATGATTCAGCTTGGCAATCTACCTACGGGCGAACACAAAATCAAATTAATATCTAACAACGGTGGAGCTGAAATAAAAATTGATGGCTTTTTAGTAACAGCTTTAAAAGATAAGAATAAAGTTAGTTTTACTGCAGAAGAACACAATCCAGTTCCCGAAGTGTTAGAAAAATTAAGAGATAATTCTCTTATATTAAAATATGAAGATATTGATCAGTACTATGGAATAAAATGGTTTTATAATGATTTTGAAATTAGAGAATTTGAAAGCAATAATTTGGATTCTTTTATGAAAAGAATGGTTCATGATCATGTTTCAAAAAAGTTAGTAGATGATGAAAATGGAAAGCCAGGAATGCACTATACAAATGTCTTTTTGCGCCCAATAACCATAGAAGCTAATTCGAGCCAGCTAATATATGGGATGGTGTGTAATGGAAGCCGCCAGGAGGTTGAAAGTAAGCTTAGCCACTTTAAATCAGATAAAGAAAATATGGATGAGCTCTACAATAATGCTCGGGAAGATGCTTTTGAATTTAATCAGAAATTGGAAGGTGATAAGTATAAATTTAGTCAACAGAAGATGGCTGCTACTACATTGACAAATGTGGTTTATCCAACTTATATTAGAAAAGGGTATATCAAACATTATCCTCCAGGGCGCTGGTGGGATTCATTATATACCTGGGATTCTGGTTTTATTGGTCTCGGTCTAAGCGAACTTGATGAGGATCGGGCGATTGAATGCCTCAATGCCTATCTGACTGAACCGGGTGATCAACACTCAGCTTTTATCCATCACGGCAGTCCGGTTCCTGTACAAATTTATTTGTTTTTAGAACTCTGGAACAGATTACAGTCTAAAGAATTTTTAGAGTATTTTTATCCACGTTTAAAACAATATCATCAGTTTTTAGCCGGTAGGCTGGGTAGTTCAACTACCAGAAACTTAAAATCAAATCTTTTAAAAACCTGGGATTATTTCTATAATTCTGGAGGTTGGGATGATTATCCAGCCCAGGTCTATGTCCATGATCAGAATCTGGAAGACAGAGTGACTCCTGTAATAAATACTGCTCAGGCAATAAGAACTGCTAAAATATTAAAAATGGCTGCCTGGGAGCTCGGTCTGAAATCAGATATAGAAGAATTTGATCAGGATATCGATACTTTTACTAAGGCTCTACAAAAACACTCCTGGGATGAAGAATCCGGTTATTTTTCATATGTGCTTCATGATCAAAATGGTAAGCCAAAGAATATTTTAAAAGATAATACCGGTAAAAATTATAATATGGGACTTGATGGAGTATCACCACTGGTTGCTGGAATCTGTAATCAGGATCAAGAAAAAAGATTAATCGATAAGTTGTTTTCTAAAGAAAGAATGTGGACAGAGATTGGAATTTCTACAGTAGATAAAACCGCTCCTTATTACAAAAACGATGGCTATTGGAACGGGTCAGTCTGGATGCCACACCAGTGGTTTATCTGGAAAACTCTTCTTGATTTAAATAGAGCTGACCTAGCCTATAAAATTGCTATTACCGGTCTTGAACTCTGGCAGAACGAAGTAGATAAATCATATTCATGTTTTGAACACTTTCTGCTGCAGTCAAAAAGGGGGGCAGGCTGGCATCATTTCAGCGGGCTATCTACCCCGGTCATGAGCTGGTTTGCTGCTTATTTCACAGCAGGGAAATTGACTGTAGGTTTTGATACCTGGGTTATTAATCAGGAATTTAAAAATGATAATAGTTCTCTGGAAGCCAGGCTCAGAATATTTGGTAATAATGATGGTGTAAATATTACCGTTTCGCTTAATTCAAGTAATGAATATAATGTTCTCTGGAATGGTAAATTGATCAAACATGAGGCTATTAAAGGTGGTATTCTAAATATTCAAATTCCTGGGGGAGAGTTCGAAGGTGATTTAGAGGTTTTAAAAGCTGAATAAGAATTGAAAAAAATGACTTTAAAATATTGGAGGCAATTTGAATGAAACTAAATAAACAATATAATACATTACCACTGATAAAACGAGATGGGAAAAATCCCATTTTGACAGCTGAGCAGGTCCCCTATGAAGCGACTTTATTATTTAATCCTGGTGTAGCTAAGTATAAAGAAGGCTATGTAATGGTATTTCGAAATGACTACGGAAAATTTGATGGAGAAATTTTTGATGGTACTAATCTTGGCCTGGCTTTTAGTGAAAATGGAATTGACTGGGAAGTTATGCCTGATCCCTGTTTTAGTCTAAAGAATGATGAAATTACCAGGGTTTATGATCCAAGAATTACTCCTATAGATGACCTGTTTTATCTTTCGTTTGCAGTGGATACATTACATGGAATTAGGGGAGGTATAGCTGTAACTGAAGATTTTAAGAATTTTGAGGTTTTAAGTATGTCTGTCCCAGATAATCGCAATATGGTACTGTTTCCCGAGAAAATAAACAATAAATATTTGCGTCTGGAAAGGCCTTTTCCTGTATACGGTAAAAAGGAAGAAGAAGCTTTTGATATCTGGATTTCAGAATCACCGGATTTAGTATACTGGGGTAATTCGAGCTTATTACTTGGTAGTGATGAAGTACCTTACTGTAATAGCAAAATCGGGCCGGCGGCTCCCCCGATTAAGACTGAAAAAGGCTGGTTAACCACATTCCATGTAGTTGATTATGACGCCAGGAGAGGGAAGAATGGCTGGGAAGATAACTGGAAAAAGCGATATACTGTCGGTTTAATGCTTTTGGATCTGGAGGATCCTTCTAAAGTAATAAGTATTTTAGATAAACCTCTGATGGTTCCTGAAGTAGATTATGAGATAAAAAATGGTTTTAGAAACAATGTTATTTTTCCCTGTGGAATGATATTAGAAGACAATGAGGAAGTTAAAATCTATTATGGTGCTGCAGATACTGTTATAGCATTAGCAACTGCTGACCTTAATGATTTGCTAACTCTTATGATATAAAGTTATTATTAAATTACTAACCTATCTTTTAATAAATCTGGTATTAAAAGATATTCTTAGTTTTGTTATAATTAGAGTAAATATTTTAAATAAGGGGATTTTTATGACAGATCGAAAGTTCTGGTTGAAAACGATGCTCAAAATTATTGATCCAGTTTTAGAAAACTTAAGCCAGCAGAAATTGAAAGTTAAGATGCCGGTTGAAGGTGAAACTGAAAGAGTTAAATTTAGCTATCTGGAAGCCTTTGGCCGCACTTTAAGCGGTATTGCTCCCTGGCTTGAACTTAATTCTAAAAATATTGATTTAAACCAGCAGGAAAAGAAAGATTTAGAAAATTATAGTGACCTTGCAAGAAAATCAATCAAAAATGCTGTTGATCCGGAATCAAAAGATTATATGATTTTTAGTGATCAAATCAGACAGCCTCTAGTTGATACAGCTTTTCTGGCTCAGGCGATAATCAGAGCCCCTGAGGAACTCTGGCAAAAACTTGATTCTGAAACTAAGGAAAATCTTGTGACAGCTTTAAAAAGCAGCCGCCAGATTAAACCATATTACTGTAACTGGCTTCTTTTTTCGGCGATGGTAGAAACAGCACTGGCTTTTATGGGAGAAGATTATGATTCAGTTCGAATAGATTATGCAGTAAGAAAACATCAGGAATGGTATCTCGGGGATGGGGTCTATGGTGATGGTCCGGAATTTCACTTTGATTATTATAACAGTTTTGTGATTCAGCCGATGCTGCTCGATATCATCAGGGTGATGAAGGATAAGAATGCAGAAATTGCTGAGCTGGAAGCAGAAGTTTTAAGCAGAGCCAGGCGTTATGGGGAAATTTTAGAAAAAATGATTGCCGCTGACGGCAGTTATCCACCGCTCGGCCGCTCTATTACCTACAGATTTGGAGTCTTTCAGTTATTATCACAGCTGGCTCTAAATAAGGAACTTCCTGAATCTTTAAATCAGGCACAGGTGAGAACAGCTCTGACTGCAGTAATCAAAAAAGTGATGTCTACAGATAATGTCTTTGATCAAAATGGCTGGCTTAATATTGGTCTTTATGGTAAACAGCCTGATTTAGGTGAACACTATATTAATACAGGCAGTCTTTATCTGGCCACTGAGGTCTTTTTAGCTCTGGGCCTTCCTGAGAATTCAGAATTCTGGTCAGCTCCAGCAGAAGCCTGGTCTGCTAAAAAAATCTGGTCTGGAGAAAACATGGCTGCAGACCATGCACTTTAGATAAAATATTGTATATTAAATGGAAAAATGCTCCCTGAGTGAAGAGTGCTAAACAACTTCATTTTAGGGAGCATTGTTGTTATTAATATCTGGACTCTGATTTTTTTCATAATTTTTAAAATATTTTAGGAAAAAATAAAGGAATTTATTCTATGATGACTAATATATAATAGAGTAATTGTACGTACAATTAAATAAGAAAAGAGGAGAATTAATATGAGCCAGATTGATTTTGCTATTGTTGGTGGAGGCTGGCGGAGCAAATTTTATTTAAGAATTGCCAGAGCTTTACCGGCTCAATTTAAGGTTTGTGGAATGGTAGTCAGGGATGAAAGCAAAGGACAGATTATTGAAAATAAGTGGGGAGTAAGCACTTACCGAAATATTGATCAGCTGTTAAAAGAAAAAAGCCCAGATTTTGTAGTGGTTGCGGTTTCCTGGTCTGCTGCCCCGAAAATAAGTATCGAATTGGCTAAAAGGAAGATAGCAATTTTATCAGAAACTCCACCGGCACCTGATTTAGAGGGATTAATTGAGTTATATAACTTACTGCAAGAATATGAAGCCAGATATCAGGTAGCAGAACAGTATCATCTGCAGCCTCTGCATGCTGTCAGGATTGGAATTGTTGATTCAGGTCTGCTGGGAGATCAGATTAACCAGGTCCAAATTTCAGTCTGTCATGACTATCATGCTATAAGTTTAATCAGGAAATTTTTAGGGATTAAATTTGAAAATGTTAAAATTTCAGCTCAAAAATTTGAAACTCCACTGATTGCTGGCCCGGATTTTGAGGGAAATCCAGAAATTAAGCAAGAGAAAATTTCTGAGCAAACTATAGCCACCCTTGATTTTGGCGATAAAATGGCCTTATATGATTTTAGTGATGATCAGTATTTTTCTTGGATTCGTGATTTGCGGTTATTGATCAGGGGAGAAAGAGGAGAAATTAATAATAAGAGAGTTAAATATTTAAAAGATTTTAAAACACCAGTTGAATTTGATTTAAAAAGAATGAACGCTGGCGAAGATGGTAATTTAGAAGGTTATTATTTAAAAGGGATACTGGCAGGAAAAGATTGGATTTATAAAAACCCTTTTATACCTGGAAGAATAACTGATGATGAGATAGCAATTGCCAGTTGTTTAAAAAAAATGAGTTCTTTTGTTGAAGGCGGAAAAAGATTTTATAGTTTTGCAGAGGCTGCTCAGGATCATTATCTTTCTCTATTAATTAAAGAATCAATCGATAAAAATCGAACTGTAGAGTCCAGACAGCAGCCCTGGGCAGAACAATAATATAAAAATTAAAAATATTTTTAAAAATAAAGGATTTATTTTATCGATGGTGAATATTAATAATAGTGTTATTTGTACGTACAATAGTACAATTATATTTATAACAATTATTTTATATATATAAGGGGGGGTTACTAAATTTATTTTTGCATTCCAAAAAAATTTAAGGAGGATATTAATAATGAGAAAGATGACATTTATAATTGCTGTTCTTTTAGTTTTAAGTCTTAATTTTACTGTGATGGCCCAGGAAGTTGTGACTGTTGAGGCCTGGAGTATTGCTGCTGACGGTCTGGCTGAAATAATACCAGCTTTTGAAGAGGAAACTGGTATCAAAGTTGAACTTAAAAAGACTGAAAATGCCACAATGAAACAGAACTTATTATTATCATTAAATGCAGGTACTGGAGCTGCAGATGTAGTTTTGATGGAAGATTTTTGGGCTCCAAGGTTTTTAGATACTGGAGGATTTGTTGATATTACAGATAGAGTGGAAGAGCATTATGGTAAATTTTTGGAATTTAAATGGGATCCAATCGAAATGAATGGTAAGTATTATGGAATGCCCTGGGATATCGGCCCTGTAGGCTTATTTTATCGCAGAGATCTCTTTGAAGAAGCAGGTTTGGAATCAGATCCGGAAGCAGTTGCTGAAATGCTCTCTACCTGGGAAAAATATTATGAGGTTGCAGAGAAAATCAAATCAGAAACTGGAACATATATGCTGGCTTATGGAAAATCAAATTATGATAATCGAATGTTCCAAAATATGCTGCAGCAGCAGAATCTTGGCTACTTTGATGAGACTGGAGAGGTTCTAATTGATCATCCTCAGGTAATTGAAACTGCTAAATATATTAACCAACTGTGGGAAGATGATCTGGCACTTGATGCAGCCGAATGGACTACCGGCTGGTATGCAGCTATTGAAACAGGCGAAATTGCTACTGTGGTATCCGGTTCCTGGCTCGGAGGATTTTTAAAAGGCTGGATTGCACCAGAACATGATGGAGTCTGGGGAGTAGTTCCTCTGCCTGCCTGGGAAGAAGGAGTAAGGACTGCAAATAATGGTGGTTCATCCTTATATATTACCAATCAGGCTGAAAATGTAGATAATGCTTTTAAATTTATCGAATATGCATTAACTCGCAATGAACCACAGCTGGCAATGTATGAAAGTCAGGATTTATTCCCATCCTTAACTTCAACTTATGAGGCAGACTTATTTGAAAAACCGGATCCATATTTTGGTGGGCAAAAACAGCGACAAACTTTTGCAGAACTGGCAGAAGATATAACTCCTTTCTATTTCACTACTGATTTTGATGAAGCAGCAACTTATGTGTCAAATGCTTTTGAAGAAATAGCACTTGGAGCAGAGGTTGAAGAGGAATTTAAAGACGCTGCTGAAAAAACTAGAAGAGAAACTGGACGCGACTAAAAAGCAGTTATTATAGTCAGGACAGTATTCTAAGTAAACTGTCCTGACTTAATTTATATTATTTATTATCTTAACTGAGGAGCTAAAATGATGAAAAAAAATAAAAGTGGATTAATCTTTACTTCACCATTTTATATACTTTTTTTAACTTTTATGGTTTATCCAATTCTTTTTTCTTTTTATTTAAGTTTTAATAAATGGAATGGTGTTGGAGAAATGGAATGGGTTGGCCTGGCTAACTACATCAATTTATTTAGGGATGATCTTGTCTGGAAGTCTATGTTTAACGCCCTGTTTTTCTTTTTTACATATGTACCTGTAATGTTATTTTTAGCTTTAGTCCTGGCTGTGTTTTTAAATAGTAATATTAAAGGGAGAGGATTTTTTAGAGCAGCTGTTTATCTGCCCAACATCACCTCCTTAGTAGCGGTGGCCTTTACTTTTCAACTATTACTGGATAAAAATTATGGACTTTTAAATATGTTTTTATCCTATCTTGGAATTTCATCAATTAACTGGCTGGGAACCCCCCTTGGAGCCAGATTAAGTATTGATATGTTAATGATCTGGAGGTGGCTTGGTTATAATACAATTATTTTGCTGGCCGGACTGCAGTCTATTCCGGAGGAAATGTATGAGGCGGCAATTATTGATGGAGCCAGTAAAGTTCAAAGTTTTTTCAGAATCACTGTTCCCTTAATGAAACCAGTTTTATTATTTACCCTTGTCCTCTCAACAATTGGAACTTTTAGAATGTTTACTGAGGTTTTTATTTTAACAGGTGGAGGGCCGGCTAATTCTACCTTAACTCCTGTAGTCCATTTATATAATACAGGTTTTAACTGGTTCAAATTTGGCTATGCATCCAGTATCACTTATTTAATTATTCTGATTACACTTATTTTATCAATGGTGCAGATGAAACTTTTAAATGAAAAGGAGGTAAAAAGTTGAAGCGGTTAAATAAATTTATCATGTATTTGATTTTAACTCTAACAGTTATCATAACAATTTTACCTTTTATCTGGATGATAAGTGCTTCCTTTAAAGATATTAGAGAAATCTTTAGTTATCCTCCAACTATTATTCCGGATAATTTTTCTTTTAGTAATTATCTTCAGCTTTTTGCTGAGTACCCTTTTGCCAGAAATATTTTTAACAGCACTTTTATCGCAGTCACAGCCACCACCGGTTCTCTATTCTTTTGTACTCTTGGCGGTTTTGGTTTTGCCAAATTTGATTTCAAATTTAAAAATCAACTGTTTTTAGTCTTGATTGCTTCCATGCTAATTCCACCGCAGAGTATTATGATTCCTTTATTTTTGGTATTTAAAAGGATCGGCTGGGTCAATACGTTTTATCCCCTGATTGTTCCCGGTCTGGCAAATGCTTTTGGTATCTTTTTTATGAGGCAGTATATGACTTCTATTCCAGACAGTCTGATTGAAGCAGCCAGAATTGATGGAGGCTCTGATTTTTATATATTTCTTAAAATAATTGTTCCAATTGTCAAACCAGCTTTAGCAACTTTAGGTATTATCTTTTTTATGAACTCCTGGAATGCCTTTGTCTGGCCTTTAATAATCCTGCAGGATATAGAACTGCAGACTATTCCCGTGGTTTTAACAAATCTTCAGGGAGTAATTTATACACCCTATAATTTAATTATGGCGGGATCAGTGATCAGTATCATTCCATTATTTGTTGTCTTTATGTTTATGCAGCAGTATTTTATTTCGGGTATTACAGCGGGAGCGGTAAAACAATAAATTAAATTTTTGAGGGAGATGAGTTTAGTGAAAAAAAATATTGAAGAATTTTTGTACGGAGTCTGTTATTATCCAGAGCACTGGGAAGATGAAATTATAGAAGATGACCTGAAGAGAATTAAAGAAGCCGGATTAAATGTTATTAGAATGGGCGAGTTTGCCTGGTCAAAATATGAAGTGGAAGAGGGAGTATTTAACTTTGATTTTTTAATCTCAGCTGTTGAGTTAGCTTCAAAGTATGGTCTGAAAGTAATCTTAGGAACTCCTACAGCTACGCCGCCTGCCTGGTTAACCAAAAAGTATCCTGAATCTCTGGCAGTTACTTATGACCGCAAGGTTATGCATCATGGTTCACGTCAGCATGTTAATCACACTTCTAAAAAACTTAGAGAATTATCAAAAAGAATAGTTAGAAAAATGGCTGAGGAATTTAAAGATTATGATAACGTTATTGGCTGGCAGATAGACAATGAATTAAACTGTGGGCTTGAACTAAGTTATGCTGATTCTGATGCTGAGGCCTTTAGAAAGTGGTTGAAAAATAAATATGGAAGCCTTAAAGCTTTAAATAAAGCCTGGGGAAATGTTTTTTGGAGTCTTGAGTTTACAGACTGGGAACAGGTTTCAGTTCCAAAGCCAACTCCAACTAAAGAAAACCCGAGTCTGCTTTTAGATTACAGGCGTTTTTACTCAGATATGACTATCGAATTTTCAAATCTGCAGACTGAAATTTTAAGAGAAGTAACACCTGATAAGTTTATTACCCATAACGGACTCTTTAATGTGATTGATTATGATAAATATATTAAAGAAGGCCTGGATTTCTTATCCTATGATTCCTATCCTCATTTTGGCGAGCGAAATAAAGTTGGTGACGGGAAAAAATGGAGTAGAAATTTATCTAGAGTTAGAGGCTATGATAATAAATTTATTGTCATGGAACAGGCTTCGGGACCTGGTGGCCAGGTTGATTATTTATTACCAACCCCAGAACCAGGACAGCTGCGCCTCTGGTCCTATCAATCAATAGCTCACGGTGCTTTTGGCATCCTACATTTCCGCTGGCGAACCTGTCCTTATGGTGCAGAAGAACTCTGGCATGGAATTTTAGACTATGACAATCAGGATAACCGCCGCTTAAAAGAGGTAAAGCAGCTTGCGGCAGAACTAAATAAATTTGGTGACATATTTTTGGAAGCAGAAACCCAGGCAGATGTTGCTATTTTAAGTGATTTCGATAATAAAATGAATGATCAAATTGAAACCTATATTAAAAGTGACGAAAATGAGATTTATCAGGGGCTGAGAGCAGAAAATATTAGTGTTGATATTATTAGTGATATCGAACTGATTGATAATTATCAGCTGGTTTTTTGTCCCCGAATGATGATTATAGATGATTCGATGCTTGCTAAATTAAAGGCTTTTGCTAAAGCCAGCGGGACTCTTGTTTTTACTGCCCGCAGTGGTATAAAGGATAAGAACAACCATTATTACCGCCAGGAATTCCCCGGTAAAATAAGAGAGCTAGCCGGAATAAGTATCAGAGATTTTACAGTTATTCCAGAAAAGGAATATGAACAGGGCATAAAATTCGATCAGGAGCTATTAAAACCAGAACAATTTGTGGAGGTCATAGAACCTGATACTGCTCAATCGATTGCAAATTATACAAATAGATATTATAATAAACAGACAGCTATAAGTGAAAATAGTTATGGAGCCGGAAAAGTTATCTATTATGGATCATTCTTTAATAAAGATGGTGTGAGAAAAGTAATTAAGAAGCTTAAAGATGATCTTAATCATCATAAATTCGGTGAGATTCCAGAAGAAGTAGAAGTAGTAAAACTTCTTTCCGGTGATAAAATTTACTATTTATTATTAAACTATAGTGATCAAGCTGTTAGAATTGATTTAGATTCAGAATATATAAATTTACTTACAGAAAAAAAGGTAAAAAAAGTAATAGAAAAGTATGAAGTAGTATTAATAAAAATGGATCAATAATTAAATTAACTGAGTCCAGTAATGACTATTTTAGGAGAGATTAGTATGGCATCAGCAAATGATTTACCCAAGTATTTAAAACTAAAAAATACAATAATTGAGAGAATAAATAGAGGAGTCTATAAACCTGGAGATAAATTGCCTACCGAAAATGAATTAGCTTCTGAATTCGATATTAGTCGGCATACAGTTAGGAAAGCAATGGATATTCTGCTTAATGAGGGACTGGTATCCAGGAAAGCAGGTTTAGGAACTTTTTTAAACAAGAGTTCAAAAAAAGAGACAAAATTAATTGGCTTTATTAGTCTCAATGTGCATGACTATATTTTTTCAGATATCTTTAATGGTATCGAAACTGTTCTGCATGACAAGGGATATCAAATTCTCCTTTCCAGTTCTCAAAGTGATCAGGAGCGTGAAAAAACTATTCTGGAAGAGCTTTTAAAAAAGAATGTAGATGGTCTGATTATTGAGCCTGCCCATAGTGCAATCAGTTATCCTAACATTGGCATCTTAGAAAGATTTGTTAATAGTGAAATTCCAGTAGTTATTCTTGATAGTAAGTTTGATAATAAAAATTTTCATTATGTCGGTCTGGATGATGTTAATGGAGGTTATTTAGCAACAAAGGCTTTAATTGATTTAGGTCATAAAAATATTGCTATGATTTATAGTAAGGTGCATCTACCTTTAATTGATAGATTTAAGGGCTATAAAAAAGCATTAGAAGAAGAGGGACTTCCAATTTATTTAGATCATGTAAAAGAATGTTCACATACTGAGTTAGAAGATGTGACAGAATTTGAAAATCAGCTCAAAAACGCTGTGACTGAAATAATGGGCTGTACTAATCCTCCTTCAGCGATTTTCTGTGTTAATGATCAATTTGCTGTTAGAGTTAAGTCAATTTTAGAGAAAATGGGTTATCAGGTTCCGGCAGATGTTTCTTTAATTGGTTATGATGATTCTAATCTAGTCAAGCTGGACAATATATCTATTTCTTCTGTTGCCCACCCTAAAGAGCTGGCCGGTGAAAAAGCCGCCAGAATAATCCTGGACTGTATAAATAATCAGAGTTCAGCTTTTAAAGAAGACATTATATTTACCCCAAAAGTAATTTTAAGAGATTCTGTAAAATAGTCAATAAAATAAAGATAATAAATTAAGGCTGCTCTTATAAATCAGAATTAGCTTACTGATTTAGGGAGCAGCCCTCTAATAAAAAACTGTAATCTTATTTACTCAAAATCAAGTACCATACTCTTAACATTTACCCCACCAATTGACTTCAATTCTGCCTCCAGTGCCTCAACTTCAGTATTATCAGCAGTAATATCCAAAATAATCATTCCTTCATCAGCACAGTTGCTGCTTTCGTGCATTCCCAATCTGGTTTTAATTATACAGCCGTGTTCTGTCAGGATTTTCTGAACTTCCGGAGCGGCATCAGTTCTCTTGTCAATTAAAATTGCCATAATTGTAGAATCATTCATTAAAATCACTCCCTGTTGAGATAGTTAAAAGTACTACTTTATTATTTATCTACAAAAACTAAATTTCCTCTAAGAAAAGAAATTAAACAAAAATAAAACTAATTTGTTTGACTTTCGAACAAATATTAATTATAATCAAATTGAAGTAAAAATATTTTTTTAAATAAAATATTCAGAAAATAAAAACTATTAAATATATTATCTCTAAAGAAGGGAATTACTATGGAAGCAAAAGACAGCAAAAAAATTTTTGGCTGGTCCGGTCCGGCAGCAGGAGCAGCAATTTTTCGAATCATCAAAGAGATCGGACCACTTTCGAGAACTGAGATAGTAAAACAGACCGGTTTATCAAAATCGACTGTCAGTGTTCACACCAAAAAACTGCTGGAAATGGGGCTAATCAAAAAGGAAAAAGAAAAAAGTGATAAAGCCGGCAGTGTAGGGAGAAACCGGCAGCTGCTCAAATTTGCCAAAAACAATGGTTATATTATAGCTATTGATCTCGGGGCAACAGGTCTAAATGTAGCTCTCTGTAATCTAGATGCTGAAATTATTGAAATGAAGGTCAGTGATATTTTAGTCAACAGCGGGCCAAAAAAAGTTATGAATAAAATTGACCAGCTGATAAAAGAACTCCTGGAGTCAAATAACCTTCAGCAAAAAAAGATTTTTGGGATTGGAATGGGGGTTCCGGGTCCGGTTGAATTTTCTAAGGGTCTGCCGGTATCACCACCAATTATGCCCGGCTGGCACTTAAGCTCCTTAAAACAGATTTTACAGGAAAAATATAAATGCCCCGTTTTTATCGATAATGATGTTAATGTGATGGCAGTAGGAGAAAAACACGCAGGTCTGGCTCAGGATGTTTCCAACTTTATTTTTATCAAAATTGGAACCGGAATTGGGGCCGGCATAATCTGTGAAGATAAACTTTACCGCGGCTCTAAAGGTTGTGCTGGAGATATTGGTCATATTGGAATTGAAGGTGAGGAAGAATTATGTCCCTGCGGCAACCGGGGCTGTCTGGAAATAGTAGCAGCCGGACCGGCAATTGCCAAAAAAGCAAAAGCAGCCGCTAAAAATCGAGAAAGTGAAATTTTATTAAAGACTTTAAATAAAAAAGGAGATCTAACAGCTAAAGATGTAGGAGAGGCAGTACGCAGAAATGACCTGGCTGCCATTAATATAGTCAAAAACAGCGGTCAAAAAATTGGCCAGGTTGCTTCTAGACTGGTTAACTTCTACAATCCATCTTTAATAATTATCGGGGGAGGGGTTGCTAAAATCGGGAATCACCTAATTTCTGCAATCAAAGAGGAGGTGCTGCGCCGTTCTACTTCACTGGCTGTACAGGATTTAAGAATCGAATTATCACAAAAAAATGATGAGATTGCTGTGATTGGAGCTGCTGCGATGGCGGTCAACGAAATTTATTCCCATGATAATGTGACTGAAATGATGTATTTAGATGGCAGCAGCAATTAAATGAGCTCAAAGGGGGTGTGATTTTGAAAAGAATAATCGCTGTAAACTCAAATACCTACCACGGATTTTCACTTAAAGATGCTATTTCAGGCATCAAAGCAGCCGGTTTTAACTACATTGAACTTACTGCTACCAAGGGCTGGACAGAACATGTTTTTCCCACCATGTCTTTAAATGAATTATATGAGGTCGAAGAGCAGCTGATTGAGGCCGGCTTAACTCCAATTTCTTTAAGCGGCCACACCAATTTAATGGACAATAATCGCCTTGATGATTTTATTGCCAATATCAGGCTGGCCCATTTTTTTGGTTGTAAATATATAATTTCTTCAATTGGAGAGGCCCATCTTGAAGATCAGGCTGAGCTTTCTGATCAGAAGACTGCGGAAAATATTAAAACTTTAATTCCCTACCTCGAAGATTACGGTCTGATTTTAGGTCTTGAAAATCACGGCAAACATGGAACGGGAAAGCGGCTTAAAAAAATTGTTGACCTGATTGACTCTGAGCGGGTTGTGGTTAATTATGATACGGCCAATGCAATTTTTTATGGAGAAGAAAACCTTGATTTAGCAGCTGATTTGAAGTCGGCTCTGGATAAGGTTGGCCATCTGCACTTAAAAGATAAGGCCGGTGCTCAAAAAGAGTGGAATTTTCCCGCTCTGGGCAGAGGAAATATTGACTTTGAGCCGCTATTTAAGCTATTAAAAGAAAGTGAGAATAATTCACCTTTCAGTATTGAAATAGAATTTAGAGAGGACGGCCCTGCAGATCTGGCAGAAGTTAATCAGGCGGTCAAAGAGTCCTATCAATTTTTAAAAGAAGCTGGTTTTAAACTCTGATTTTAAGTTTCTATCTCAAAAATTAAAATTATCAGCTGCAGTAAATGAGGAAGGGAGGTAGTGAATGCAGAAAGTTGCAATTGTTGGTGTTGGTGGGATGGGGACAGTTCATTTCAATAATTACGCTCAGATAGAAAAAGCAGAGGTCAAGGCAGTTGTCGGTCCTTCGGAAGCTGACAAAAAGCAGGCTCAAAAATGGGGAGTTAAAATTTATCCGGACTTAGAAAAGCTACTGGCTGCAGAAAAGATCGATCTGGTTGACATCTGTACCCCGACTTTTTTACATGTTGAATATGCTCTGCAGGCTTTAAATGCCGGTAAAAATGTCATCATTGAAAAGCCGATTGCTCTGCACCGGGAAGATGCGGATAGAATTTTTGCTCTGGCAGCTGAAAAAAACGCTCAGGTTTATGTCGGTCAGGTACTGCATTTTACCAGAGAAGTAGAAATTCTAAAAGAAGCAGTTAAAAATAAAAAATACGGCCGGGTACTGGATGCCTATTTTATCCGCCTGACTGCTGCTCCTGACTGGTCTGCTGGCGGCTGGCTCTTTGATAAAGAAAAGAGTGGTCTGCTGCCCTTTGACTTGCACATCCATGATCTTGATCTGATTATCAGTCTTTTCGGCAGACCGGAAAGCTACAGCTTTAATACTGCCGGCAGCAGGGGCGGTAAGTTTAAGGAACACTACCGCTTTAATTATAATTTTGGTGAGCTAAATGTGGGGGCAGAAGCAGCCTGGTACAAAGCCAGTTATCCCTTTACAGCCCGCTGGCGTGTCTACTTTGAAAAAGGGCTTTTAGTCAACGAAGAAAAACTGATTTTTTATCCTGCAGAGGGAGAGCCGGTTGAATTTGAAACAGCCCAGGAACCAAAAATTGAAACCGGAATTAATTTACCGCCAACTGCAATGTTTTACCATGAGCTTTCACATTTTATTGAATCAGCGGAAAAGGGTATTCCCACTGATCGGATGACAGAAGAGGAATTAATCACCACAGTTGAAATTCTAGAAGATATAGCCAAGCTGAAATAGTATTCTGAGCAGTTAAAGAAGATATTCAGACAGGGGTTTTAACAGCAGTATTAGCTGCTGGATTTGATAGAGATTTTCAATTAAAAAAGGAGGAAATTTATTATGAAAAAGGCTTTAGTGTTTTTGGTTGTTTTTTCTCTCTTGGTAACTCTTGTTTTAGCTGGCAGTGTAAGTGCTCAGGATAAGCATAAGATAGGTATTTTAGCCCCTGCTGTTACTCACGGCTGGGTTGCTGCTGTTGCCTATCATGCCGAAGCTCGCTGCGAAGAGCTTTCTGACGAGATTGAATATCGGATTCAGACCAGCAGCAATGCTTCCGAGATGACCTCTCAGCTTGATGATCTAAAAACCTGGGGTGCAGAAGCAATAGTTGCCTTCCCTCAGTGGACTGGAATGGAAGTTCCAATTCAGATGGCTATTCAGGATGGAGTCGAGGTTGTAAACTTTGACATCAAGATTGATGTTGATGGAGTTTATCGGGTAGCCGGAGATAACTATGATATGGGAGTTCAGGGAGCTCACTATATCTCAGATAAAATCGGTAATGAAGGTACAGTTGTGATTTTAGAAGTACCTACAGCCGGTTCAGTTTCCGAGCTCCGCAAAGAAGGCTTTTTAGATACCCTGGACGAAATTGGTACTGATTATGAACTTCACACCTATGCTACTCAGTTTACCAGAGAAGCAGGTTTAAGTGATATGTCAGATATTTTAGTCAGACACGATCAGATCGATGCAGTTTACTCCATGGATGATGAAACTTCAATTGGTGTTTTAAAGGCAATCGAAGAAGCTGGCCGCGAGGATATCAAAGTAGTTACCGGTGGTGGCGGTATGCAGGAATACTTCGAAATGATGCCCGAAAATGAAGATATCTGGATTCAGTCAGCCCTTTATTCACCTGCAATGGTTAAAGACGCTGTTGATATGGCAGTCGATGTTTTAGAAGGAGAAGATGTACCAGAGGAAAAAATTATTCCTACAACCATAGTTGACCGCACAAATTATAAAGAGTTCTTAGATCCAGATTCTCCTTATTAAAATCAATTAGTATAATTCACCAGACTCTATTTAATCGCAAATTGATAGAGAAGTTAAATATTTAAGTAAGTCAGAGGTTGTGGATCCCACAGCCTCTGATTTCAATTGACGGGATGTGATTAAATGAAGATTGAAATGAAAAATATCGATAAGGCTTTTGGTGCCATTGAGGCGGTTAAGGATGTTTCTTTTTCAGTTTCTGGAGGTGAAGTCTGTGCTCTAATTGGAGAAAATGGTGCCGGCAAATCAACTCTGATGAATATTCTGGGAGGAGTGCTGCCTGCCGACCGCGGTGAAATCTTAATTGACGGCCAGCAGGTTAATTTTCAGAAACCTGCAGATTCTCTGAATGCAGGAATTGCTTTTATTCACCAGGAATTAAATTTGATCAATGATCTTCCTATTTATGAGAATATGTTTATCGGGCGGGAGCTGAAGAAAAAAGGCAGAATCTTAGATTTAGAAAAAATGATTGCCAGAACCCAGGAGGTTTTTGACCAGATGGAAATTGACCTTGATCCCAAAACAATGGTCAGAGATCTTGATACCTCCTATAAGCAGATTGTTGAGATTTCGCGAGCAATTATGATGGATGCCTCGATTATCATTATGGATGAGCCGACGACTTCCCTTACAGATCAGGAAATTGAGCGAGTTTTTGAGATGATGAAGACCCTAAAAAAACAGAATGTAGGAATAGTTTTTATTTCTCATAAACTAAATGAGGTTATAGAATTCTGTGACCGCTACTCGGTTTTGAGAAATGGTGAACTGGTGGCAGAAGGAATGGTCAGTGAGGTTAATGTTGACCAGCTGGCGAGAGCAATGGTCGGCCATGAGCTGAGAACTGAATCGCTGCAGCGAAAAACCGAGTCCGGCAGAGAAGTGCTGCGGGCTGAAAATTTAAGCTATAATAATGATTTTAAAAATATTTCTTTCAGTGTACATCAGGGAGAAATCCTCGGAGTGACCGGGCTTTTAGGAGACGGCAGACAGGAGCTCTTCCAGGCTATTTTTGGCAGTGGGGAGATTGAAGCCGGAGAACTTTATTTAAATGATCAGCGAGTAGAGATCAAAAACACTACCGATGCCCTGCAGAAGGGGATTGGCTATTTGCCGCGAGACCGGAAAGAAAATGGAATTATTAAAGATATGGATATTTTTGAAAATGCTTCAATAGTGACCTGGCCTTTATTTGATAACTTTGGAATTATTGACCGGGAAAAACAGGAGCAGGAATTTAAAGAGCAGGTTGAAAGACTTGGAATCAAGATGGGAGCAAAAAATGATTCCATCAATAGCCTCTCCGGAGGTAATCAGCAGAAAATTGTGCTTGCCAAATGGTTAATTGCAAACCCGGAAATATTTATTCTGGATAACCCGACTCAGGGTGTTGATGTGGGGGCAAAAGAGGATATTTATGATATTATTCTGGAGCTGGCGGCAGAGGGAATCGCCGTGGTTATTTTATCCAGTGAGGCCAAGGAGATTATTCGGATCTGTGATCGGGCCCTGGTGATGTATCACGGAGTAATTCAGGGAGAGCTGAGCCAGGCTGAGATGAGCGAACACGAGATTATGCGGCTGGCAACAGGAGCCAGTTTAAATTCAGTGCAGGAGGGGGCAGAAGATGCAGAAAAATAACAAGCAGAACTCAGAACAGGGATTTAAGCAGTGGTTTATCAAAAAGTGGTCCACTGAGCCAATTTTCAGCACCGGGATTGCTCTAATAGTGATGATTATTTTACAAACCTGGAGTCTTGGTTTTGATTATGATTCTTTTGGCAGCTGGTTTTTCACCTGGACTAATAACTGGATTAATATTCTGCGGAATAATGCCGGGGTTGGTCTGATAGCGCTGGGCATGTCCTTTGTTATCATGTCAGCCGGGATTGACCTTTCGGTTGGTTCGACAATGGTGGCAGTTGGAGCAGCCTTGATGATGCTGATCGATAGAGGCCCCAATGGGATTTTAATAAATTTAGGAATCGAAGGGATTCCGGCTATTTTAATTGCAATTTTAGTCTCACTTGCCTTCGGCTATTTTCTGGGTAATTTAAATGGGATTTTAATTACCAGGGGAGGAATACCACCCTTTGTGGTAACTCTGGCTACAATGAAGCTCTACCGCAGTGTAACCCAGCACTTTATGCAGGGCTATAACCCGCGCGTCCCGCTTGAGTTTTTGCCGATTTCAAACTTTCAGATCGGCAGGTTTCGCATGATGCCCATTATTTACTGGCTTTTGATTGCAGCAGTATTATATTTTATGTCCAAGCGGACGACCTTTGGCCGCCAGATAATTGCTGTCGGCTCCAATGAGCGCTCGGCCAACCTGTCTGGAGTTAATGTCAAAAAAGTTAAGCGCCGGGTTTATGCGATTACTGGACTGCTGGTCTCCTTTGCGGCAATTATTCAGGTTTCCCGGATCGGTTCGATGGATTATGCCAATGCCGGCAGCGGTTATGAGATGGAAGCCATCGCAGCGGCTGTTGTTGGTGGAACCAGTATGAGTGGTGGTCGGGGAACGGTTATCGGTACCTTACTTGGTGTTTTAATTATTGCTGTTATGAATAACCTGCTCAATCTGCTCGGAGTACCGCCATTTCTCCGCGAAGCTTTTAAGGGCCTAATTCTAATCGGAGCAGTTTTAATGCAGAAAAAACAGAAAACAGTTTAATTTTTAAATAATTTTTATTCTAAAAATATCTTTTATTTAAGCGACCAGAAAAGGATGTGATCTGATGTCAAAGCTTAAAGTTGGAATTATTGGTACAGGTTTTGTTGGAGCAGCCCATGTTGAAGCTTTGAGGAGACTCGGTAATGTTGAAGTCAGAGCAGTTGTAGCCAGCAGCCTTGAATCTTCAAAAAAGGCAGCAGAAAAGTTGAATGTTCCGGCATATTATGCTGATTATCAGGAAATGCTGGCAGAAGAAGAGCTGGATGTAGTCCACAACTGCACACCCAACTACCTTCACTTTCCGGTCAACAAGGCTTTTTTGGAGGCGGGAGTCCATGTTTTTGCCGAAAAACCACTGGTGATGAACACAAAAGAAGGCAGCGAGCTCTTAGAAATCATCGCAGACAAAAACATATATGCCGGGGTGAATTATAATTACCGCCACTATCCTCTGGTTAAAAAGATGCAGAATCAGGTGCAGGAGGAACTGGGAAAGCTCTTTCATATTCAGGGACATTACCTGCAGGACTGGATGCTTTTTGAAAACGACTACAGCTGGCGGGTTGATCCAGAAAAAGGTGGGAAATCGCGAGTTGTGGCTGACATCGGCTCTCATTTCTGTGATCTCTTGCAGTATCTGACCGGCAAGAAAATAAAGCGCTTAATTGCTAATACAAAAATTGTGCATCCGGAGCGGAAAAGACCGCTTTCTGAAGTGAAAAGTTTTGCCCGGGCAGAAAAGGAAGTAGAATACGAAAGCTACCAGGTGGAGACAGAAGATTATGCCTCTGTGCTTTTTGAACTCGAGGATGGCACAGCCGGTAATTTTACTGTTTCTCAGGTTGACGCCGGCCACAAAAATGATCTTTTTATCGAGATCAGCGGCAGCAAAAAAAGCTTGAGCTGGTCCCAGGAAAAGGCCAATCATCTTTTTATCGGTCATCGGGAAGAGGCCAATCAGGATTTAGTTCGCGATCCTTCACTTTTAGAGGGAAAGGCTGCCGAGCGCTGCTATTACCCGGGCGGTCATATTGAGGGCTGGTCTGAAGGCTTAAAAAATTCAATTAAAGATTTTTATGACTGCATCCTGGCTGCTGGGAATCCGGCTGATTATGACTTTGCCACCTTTGCTGACGGCCAGCAGGAAGTAAAGATTACGGAAGCCATCTTAAAGAGCAGTCGGGAGCAGAGCTGGGTGGAAATAGACTAGCTCAAATATTTGCAAGCAATTTTGACTTGATTTGACTGACTAATTTCTAAAATTTAAACAGCCAAGTGAAAGGAAGTGTTGACTATGGGACGAAAAGTAACGCTATTTACCGGCCAGTGGGCAGATATGAAATTTGAGAACTTAGCTCAGACCGTAAGTGAAATTGGTTATGATGGTCTGGAAATAGCCTGCTGGGGAGATCACTTAGATGTTCAGAAAGCGGCAGAGGAAAGTTCCTATGTAGAAAAGAAACTGGAGATTCTTAATAAATATAACCTGGGAGTCTGGGCCATCGGCAACCACCTCGCCGGCCAGTGTGTGGGTGACCGCTATGATCCCCGCCTTGATAATTTTGCCCCGGAAAAATATGCAGGCAAGCCAGATGAAATTAGAAAATGGGCGGTAGAGGAGATGCAGCTGACAGCAGTGGCTGCCAAAAACCTTGGTGTGGATACAGTTACCGGTTTTACAGGCTCTCCAATCTGGAAGTTTTTCTACTCTTTTCCTCAGACTACGCAGGAGATGGTCGAAGAGGGTTTTGAACGGATAGTTGAACTCTGGAATCCAATTCTTGATGTTTTTAAGGAAAATGGAGTCAAATTTGCTCTCGAAGTTCACCCAACAGAAATTGCCTTTGATTTTTACACAACCGAAAAGCTGCTGGATAAGTTTGACTGGCGGCCTGAATTTGGCATCAACTTTGACCCGAGCCATTTAATCTGGCAGGGGCTGACTCCCCATCTCTTTTTGCGGGATTTCAGTGAGCGGATCTATCATGTGCATATGAAGGATGCAGCAGTAACTCTAAACGGCAGAGAAGGTATTTTAGGATCTCACCTTCCCTTTGGTGACCGCCGCCGCGGCTGGGATTTTCGCTCCCTCGGCCACGGAGACATCGATTTTGATGAGATTATCCGCGAACTTAACAAAATGAATTACACCGGTCCCCTTTCTGTGGAATGGGAAGACAGCGGTATGGATCGGATCTATGGAGCCCGGGAGGCACTTAACTTTGTCCGCGAGATTGACTTTAAACCCTCTGAGCTGGCCTTTGATAATTCAATGGAGAAATGATATCTTATTGAACCAGGTCCAAAACGGCCGTTTTGGACCTGGTTCAAGTGCGGTGATTCACAAATAGAATTTTACTAATCCCTTCTGGCTCTTATCAGCAGAAGGGTTTTCTTTTGAATGGATTTTAGATAGAGGAATTTTCCAGATTATAAAGAATTATTAAAATAACAGCCTAAATATCAATTAAATTTGTTAGCTGGCAAAATAGATAAATAGAGAGGGGCGATGATTTTGGCAGAGGAATATTATCAGAAAAAAATTGATTCAATTATTAAAAACTTCAATACTGACCCGGAGAGTGGACTTAGTTCAGAAGAATTAAAAAAGAAGAAAGAAGAACATGGGCCCAATAAGCTCCGGGAATCAGAGGGAGTTTCTTTCTGGAAAATTCTTTTAAATCAGCTTAAAGATTTGATAATTATTATTTTAATAATTGCAGCTGTACTTGCCTTTTTGATCGGAGATACTCTGGAGGGCTATGCAATTCTGGCGGTAATTGTTTTTAACACAATTATCGGTTTTGTGACTGAATATCAGGCTCAGAAGGCAGTCGCTTCTTTAAAAAATGTTTTGAGCAAAAAGGCAATGGTAATTCGGGAAGGCAAGAAGGAGGAAATCGAAGCTGTTGATCTGGTACCGGGAGATATTATCTTTATCGAAGAAGGAGATCAGATACCGGCAGATGCAAGACTGATTGACTCCAATAATTTAACTATTAATGAAGCTTCGCTGACCGGAGAATCCGAAAGTGTGGCCAAAGAGGCAGAGGCCCAGTTTGATTCGGAAAAGACACTGGCTGAAAGAAATAATATGATCTACATGGGAACAACAGCCGCCCGCGGTAAAGGAAAGGCAGTGGTTACTGCAACTGCAGAGGATACAGAAATCGGTAAAATTGGCGCCATGCTGGATGAAACTAAGGAGGGTAAAACTCCGCTTGAAAAAAGACTGGAGAGGCTCGGTAAATCCCTAATAAAAATTACCCTGGTGGTAATTGCTGTGCTGACAGTGCTCGGAATTGTTATGGGACGCCCGGTCTATGATACAGTTAAGACTGGAATTGCCCTGGCAATTGCTGCCGTTCCAGAAGGACTGCCGATAATTGCAACTGTAACCCTGGCGATCGGGATGAAGAAGATGGTCGAGCATCAGGCTCTGGTCAGAGAACTTCTGGCAGTTGAAACTCTTGGTTCAGTTACTACAATCTGCACCGATAAGACAGGCACAATCACTGAAAATCAGATGACACTGCGGAAAATTTATCTAAATGACCATTTAATCGAAATTAGCGGTACCGGCTATCAGCCGGAAGGTGATTTTCTGCTTGAGGATGAAAAGATTGAGCCGGGAGCTGAGGCGAGTCTGGAGCTGACATTAAAAGCGGCACTGCTCTGCACCTCAGCTGAGTTAACTAAAGAAGATGGTGATTATAAGGTTCTCGGAGAGGCTACAGAAGGTGCTCTTTTAACTGCCGGCAGGAAGGCTAACTTTTCCAAGGAGAGTTTAAAAGAAGAGGGTTATCAGAAGCTGGCCGAAATTCCTTTTAACTCAGACTATATGTATATGGCAGTCAGCTATGCCCTGCCTGATGGCAGAGAACACCTTTATCTAAAAGGTTCACCGGATGTGGTGCTTGAAATGTGTGATTCGATCATGATCAACGGTGAAAAAAAGGAATTAACCGAGGCTAAAATTGATGAAATTCAGGCAAAAAATAAGAAGCTGGGAGAAGAAGGCCTCCGCATTCTGGGAGTTGCCTATCAGGAAGGGAATAATTTAGATTCGGAAGAAAAACTGCAGACTGAGATTGAAAGCTCTCTCACTTTTCTGGCCCTGACAGCAATTATTGACCCACCAAGGGAGTCAGTAAAGGAAGCAATTAAGGAAACTAAAAAAGCAGGAATCAAAACAAAAATGATCACCGGTGACCAGATGGATACAGCTGCTGCTATTGCCAGAGAAGTTGGGATTGCAGGCAGTGATAATGTAATCAGCGGTCAGCAGATTTCCAAAGCTTCTGCTAGTGAGTTAAGAGAACTGATTAAAAATAATTCTGTTTTCTCGCGGGTTACCCCGGAGAATAAACTGCAGATTATAGAAGCTTTAAACGAAGAAAATGAAGTTACTGCGATGACCGGTGATGGTGTAAACGATGCTCCGGCCCTTAAAAAAGCAGATATTGGGGTTTCAATGGGCAAAAGGGGAACCTCAGTTGCCAGAGAGGCTTCGGATATGGTACTTTTGGATGATGATTTTGCCACAATTGTAACTGCTGTGCGCGAAGGCAGGGTTATATTTGATAATATCCAGAAGTTTATCTACTTTCTCTTTTCCAACAATCTGAGCAAGATAATTTATATTTTCTTAGGTATCATCTTCAATCTGCCGCTGCCGCTTCTGGCAATGCAGATTCTCTGGATTAATGTGGTGATCGATGTTTTCCCGGCCCTCTCACTTGCCTGGGAAAAAGAAGAGGATAATATTATGGAGCGGGAGGCTACAACTGAAAGAAATATTATGGATAAGGCTTTTAAGAAAAAAGTTGGCCTGCACAGTCTGATTCTGGCAGCAGGACCGATGCTTCTATACCTCTGGGCCTTAAATGGCAGCTACAGTCTGGAGATCAGTCGGACCTTAAGTTTTAGCTCACTGGCCTTTATTCAGCTGTTCCATGTTTTCAATGCCCGCCGCAAATCAGGCCTGGCCTTTGATAAAACTGTTCTGGAAAATCATTATCTCTGGCTGGCAGTAGGAGTTGGAATAGTATTTCAGCTGGCAGCAATTTATTTAGCACCACTGCAGAATATACTTTCTACAGTGGCTATCCCAGCAGAGTTGTGGCTGCCGACAGCTGCAGCGATTATTCTGCCGATGCTGATCATTCAGTTGATCAATGTTTTTGCTGGTAGATAAGATTGAGATAAGTTTGGACCTGGTTAAAGTAAATAATTTCACAATAAAATCAAAATAGAAATTATCTTTGGTAACTGGCAGCTTTTTATTTTAGGCTGCCAGTTTTTCTTAGTTATTTTTTTCAAATTAGCAGGGGAATTTATTTTGCCGAAGAATATATAATATGTAGAGATAGGTTTAATCTACTTTAGGTTAAATTTTCGGAAAATTTAGTTAACAAAAAAGGGGGGGAGAGTTAGAAAAGTTTGTGTGGTGGTTTTCTTATGTAAAAAGGGGAGGTAAAAATGCGTAAAAATTTAACACTGTCGCTTATTCTGGTGTTGTTGATCTCTCTTATTTTTTCAGTCAATCTCTTTGCTCAGGAAAAAGGTGGTACTCTGCGTTATGCAATGATCGATACTCCTCCTTCTCTTGACCAGCAGGTTGTAACTTCAGACCTGGCAACAATTATTGCTCAGCATATTTTTGAAGGTTTATATACTTTCAATTCTCAGTATGCTCCAGTACCAATGCTGGCTGAAGGCTCAATGGTTAAGGAAGACGGTAGACTGGTTACTATCAATCTCCGCCAGGGGGTTACCTTCCATAATGGTAAGGAAATGACCTCAGAGGATGTTGTAGCATCACTAAAACGCTGGGGAGAATTTGGGGTTAGAGGTCCTGTCTTATTTAATTATATTGAAGCCGTTGAGGCAAATGGCAGCTATGCTGTTGACCTTCATTTTTCTGAGCCATTTTCTGCCTGGCAGTCAATGCTGGCCTTTATCAATGGGGGACCGGTAATTCTGCCCAGCGAAATTATGGAAAATGCAGATGAAAGACCAATTAGTCCTGAAGATTATATTGGAACTGGCCCCTATGAATTTACCAGATGGGATACCGGTCGTTTTATTCAGCTATCCAGATATGAAGATTATGCAGCCCGATCTGATCAGGCCGATGGTTATGGTGGCGAAAGAATAGCATATTTTGATGAGCTGCGCTTTATCCCTGTCTCTGAAGTAGGAACCAGAATTAATGGTCTGCGTGCAGGTGATTATGATTATGCAGAAAGTATGCAGGGAGACCTTTATGAAGATTTAAAAGCGGATGATAGAGTCAATGTTTTAGTCAATCAGGGTGCACAATTTGGGGAAGTATTTTTCAATCAGAAACAGGGTATTATGACTAATAAGAAACTGAGACAGGCTATACTGGCCGCTGTGGATATGGAACCTGTTATGCAGGCAGCTCACGGTCATCCTGATCTCTGGGATCTTAACGGATCGATTATGCCTGAAAAAACAATCTGGTATTCTGAAGCTGCGATTGAAAAATACAGCCGTGGTGATGCAGAACTTGCCCGAAAACTGGCAGAAGAAGCAGGCTATAATGGTGAAAGAATCAGATATATGGCAACCACCTCCTATCAGACAATGTATGACAGCAGTGTGGTAATTGCTCAGCAGTTATCAGAAGCAGGTTTTAATATTGATCTGCAGATTTATGACTGGGCAACTCTGGCCAGCAGAAGAAACGATCCTGAAGTCTGGGACCTTTTTTATACCTGGCACGGCTTTGTTCCGGATCCAATTCTTTATACCTTCTTAAGCCCAACCTATCCTGGCTGGTGGGATACAGCTAAGAAGAGACTGCTTGTCAATAACTTTACTCAGGCTATGGAGCAGGAAGAAAGAGTTGAAATTTGGTCTGAGCTGCAGGAAGAAATCTACGATCATGTGCCAATATTGAAAACAGGAGACAACTATACCTACGATATAGTAGTTCCGGAAGTTAAAGGCTTTGGCGAAACTTCCTTAATCTGGCCGAAATTCTGGAATATCTGGTTTGAATAGTGTAATTATGTTCTAAAGGGCTCTTTTTTAGAGCCCTCTTCAACTATAAGGAGGTTTTTCTATGTGGGTCTATACTTTTAGAAGATTATTAACTATTATTCCCACTCTGCTGGTTGCCTCAATAATAATTTTTTCTTTTATGCATTTAATGCCCGGAGACCCGGCAGCTGTAATGCTGGGAACCAATGCCACTCCCGAACAGGTTGAGAGGCTGAGAACACAGATGGGATTAAATAGACCAATCTATATTCAATTTTCAACCTGGATTAGAGGAGCCTTTGTGGGTGATCTTGGAGAATCAATCTTTTTTCAGAGTCCGGTGATGTCGGTTATTAGGTCCAGAGCGGAAACGAGTATTTTAATTGCTTTTTTTTCAATGATTTTAATTTTAACAATTGGAGTACCAGTGGGAGTAATTTCTGCAGTTAAAAACAATACGCTCTTAGATCAGTTTTCGATGGGTTTTGCCATGCTGGCAGCTTCCATACCAACTTTCTGGCTGGGGCTTAACTTAATGATAATTTTCTCTGTGAATTTAGGCTGGCTGCCCTCATCGGGATTTCCTTCGGTCATAGAAAGCGGCAATTTGATGAATTTAAAATATTTAATCCTGCCCTGTCTGACTCTGGCTGCTCCCAACTCTGCCCTGATTATCCGTCTGACGAGGTCAAGTATGCTTGATGTAATGAGCGAAGAATATGTAAAAACAGCCCGGGCCAAAGGTTTAAAAGAATCTGAAGTAGTAATCAAGCATATTTTTCGCAATGCCATAATTTCCGTTGTCTCAGCACTGGGCTTTACCTTTATTGCCCTGTTATCAGGTACAGTTGTTACCGAAACTGTTTTTTCCCTGCCCGGGGTAGGCAGTTTGGTGGTCCAGTCAGTTTTAAGAAGAGATTATCCTGTGATTCAGGGAGTTATCTTTGTTGTTGTAATACTTTATGTGCTAATCAATCTGCTGACAGACCTGTCTTACGGCTTTCTGGATCCAAGAATCACCTATGATTGAGGAAAGGAGGAAAGCAGATGCGCTACGGCTTCAAGTTCTGGCGAAAATTGTTTAGAAGAAAAATTACTCTGCTGGGAGCTCTGCTTTTAACTATGATTATTTTGATGGCACTTTTAGCGCCAGTAATTGCTCCCTATGACCCGATGAAGATTAATCCGATTGAGCGGCTGCAGAATCCAAATCAGACTCACTGGTTTGGGACTGATAATTTTGGCCGCGATATTTTCAGCAGGATTGTTTATGGAGCTCGGATTAGTGTGCTCAGCGGTTTTGGAGTAGTTATTTTTTCGGTTGTTTTTGGAGTTGTGCTGGGAGCTCTTTCCGGCTATTTTGATAACCTCGGTATTTTTATTATGCGTTTTATTGATGTGGTCATGGCCTTTCCTCCGCTGATGCTTGCTCTGGCTTTAATGGCAATTTTAGGGCAGGGACTGGTCAATGTAATTATCGCCGTTGGTGCTGTCTATCTGACCAGAACCGCCCGTATCACCTATGGTCTTACTTTAAAAATTAAAAAGGATGCCTTTATTGAGGCGGCAGTAGCAGAAGGAGCTTCAAATAAGCGGATTCTATTTCTGCATATTATTCCTAATCTTCTTTCCCCAATTATAGTGCAGGCAACTTTTACCTTTGCTTTTGCTCTGCTGGAGATGGCAGCTCTTGACTTTCTGGGAGTCGGAATTCCACCTCAGATTCCAAGCTGGGGTAATATGCTGAGTTCAAGTCAGGTATATATAACAAGGGCCCCCTGGCTGATATTTTTTCCAGGACTCTTTATTGTGATTACTGTGCTTTCTTTTAATCTTTTTGGTGATGCTTTAAGAGATCGACTTGATCCTAAATTTAAAGACCTTGTCTAATAGATGGAGATGAGATTAATGAAAATAGATTTAATGATTAAAAATGCTAAAATAATTGATGGCAGTGGTAATCCCTGGTTTTATGGAGCGGTTGCAGTTAGTGATGGTAAAATTGCTGCTGTAGATAGAAAAGAAAATCCAGAAAAGCAGAGTAAATATCGGGTGGCAGAGCTGGTTGATGCTCAAAAGAAATATTTAAGCCCCGGTTTTATTGATGTCCACAGTCATTCTGACTTTGTCTTTTTTATCGATCCCGATGCTCAGAGCAAGCTGAGGCAGGGAATTACCACTGAAGTAATAGGTAACTGTGGAATTAGTGGCGCCCCCTATAATCAGCGCTCAGCTGACCAGGTTAAGAGTTTTACCTATGGTTATCAGCCGGACTGGAAGGGTCCTTCAGAATTTTTAATTGCTCTAAAAGAAGTTGAAAAAACAGTTAATCTATGCCCACTTTTAGGCCACGGCACTCTGCGGGCAGCGGTGATGGGAATGGAGAATAGAGCTGCTTCGGCGTCGGAATTAAAAAAGATGAAGGGAATTTTAAGAGAAGCTCTGCACCTCGGCTATCGCGGGATGTCGACCGGGCTCTATTTTTCTCCCGGTAATTTTGCGGGAGAAGAAGAGCTTTTAGACCTGAGCAGACTTTTGAAAAAGGAAGGCGGGGTTCTGACCAGTCATATTCGCGATGAAGGAGTTAAAACAGTTGGCTTTTTAAATGCGGTTAAGGAAATTCTGGGCCTTGCTGAAAAAACTGGAGTTGCACTTCAAATTTCTCATCTTAAGGCTTTTGGCCCTGATGTCTGGGGAACTTCGAAAAAAGTGCTGGAGTTAATTGAAGCAGCCAGAGAAAAAGGTTTTGAAATCAGCTGTGACCAGTATCCCTATCTGGCAACCGGAGGGTTGATGGGCAGTGATGTACTGCCAAATGAATTTTTAAGCGGTAAAACCAATGCCCAGCTGGAGCGGGAATTAAGCGAAAGTGATGTCCGGGAGCAGTTGAGAGATATTGTTGCCTTAAATATTCAGCGGCGGGGTGGAGCTGAGAAGCAGACAATTGCTAATTATCCGGCCGACCACTCACTTGAGGGTAAAACCCTGCAGGAAATAGCTGATCAAAATGAGATTGAACCGGCTGAGGCCCTTTTTGATCTGCTGGCCGATTATTTTGCAGGTGACTGGATTTCTGAAGCCTTAAACAGGGACGATCTGATAAATTTTATGCAGTACCCGGGAACAATGATCAGCAGTGATGGAGTCTCACTGGCCACTTCTGGTCCTCTGGCTGCAGGCAATCCTCATCCCAGAAACTACGGCAGCTGTACTGAAGTGCTGAGTCGATATGTGAGAGATGAAAAAATACTGAGGCTTGAAGATGCTGTCAGAAAGATGACTTCTCTGCCGGCAGCTAAATTTAGTCTTAAAAGCAGGGGGATTATTAAAGCGGGAATGGCAGCAGATCTTGTGCTCTTTGATCTGGAAAGAATTAAGTCACCTAATTTTGAAAAGCCAGCAGTTTATCCGGAGGGGATTGAAGCTGTATTAGTTAATGGAGAATTTGCTGTTAAAGATGGTAAATATCAGGAAGTTAGAGCTGGCCGGGTAATTTAATCAATTTAATCAGCATGTAAAGGAGAATTAAGATGACAACTTATCAGGATTTAGGTGTAAAAAAAATTATTAATGCCGCCGGAACCTATACTAAATACAGCGGCTCCTTAATGTCGAAAGAGGTGCTGGAGGCAATGGAGGCAGCCTCTAAAGACTTTGTGGATATCGATGATCTTTTAATTAAATCAGGAAAATATCTGGCAGATTTAATTGGAGTTGAGTCGGCACTGATTACAGCAGGAGCAGCAGCAGGACTTGCCTTAAGCACAGCTGCCTGTATAGCAGGAAATAATAAGGCGGTTAAGCGGAAGCTGCCTCTGGGTGATAATTTAAAAAACGAAATTATTGTTCAGAAGTCTCACCGCAACCCCTATGACCAGGCGATAATTACTGCCGGAGGTGAGTTTGTAGAAATCGGCAATGCAATTGAATGTTTTGGCTGGGAGCTGGAAGCAGCAATTAGTGAAAAAACAGCAGCTGTCTTTCATTTTATCCAGTCAGATATGTTTCGTTCTTCTCTGCCTCTGGATGAGGTTTTAGAAATTGCCCACAGACATCAGCTGCCGGTAATAGTAGATGCAGCAGCTGAATTACCTCCGCGCAGCAATCTAACTAAATTTATTGAAATGGGAGCAGACCTGGTGTTGTTTAGTGGCGGCAAGGATTTAAGAGGTCCTCAGTCTTCAGGATTAATGCTCGGCAATAAAGATTTAATCGATCTCTGTCGGGCCAATGGTTATCCCAATCATGCACTCGGCAGACCGATGAAGCTGGATAAAGAGACTATAATGGGACTGACAACAGCTGTAGAACTATATTTAAAAGAAGATCAAGAAATGAGAATGCAGAAGTGGCAGCAGCAGGCCGAGTATATTCAGCATAATCTGGAGGGAATTGCTGGTTTAACCGGTCAGGTTGGTTTTCCGGAACAGCCCTTAACTCAGCCGGCGGTTATCCCAAGAGTCTTTTTTGAAGTGGATAAAGAAAAACTGGGGCTGGATAAAGAAGAGCTGGCAGAAAAATTGTATTTTGCTGAGCCGGCAGTTGTGGTTGTTTTTGATAAAAAGCATTTAATAATTAATCCCCATATGCTAAAAGAGGGAGAAGAAAAATATATTGTCGAAGAAATTGCAAGGATAATTGAGGGGGTAGAATAATGAAAGTAGAAGCGAGACTGAAAGAATTAAAGCTGGAGCTGCCGCCTGTACCGAAGCCAATTGCAGAATATATACCTGCCAAAAAAGTTGGAGATCTGGTCTATGTTTCCGGCCAGGGACCGATAAAAGATGGTGAGTTTCTCTATATCGGTAAAGTTGGCGGCAGAGTTACTTTAGAGGAGGGATATCAGTGTGCTGAGCAGTGCTGTCTAAATGCCCTGGCAGCTGTAAAATCTGTTGTCGGCTCCTTAGATGAGGTGGAAGAAATAGTTAAAGTCAGAGGTTTTGTCAACAGCAGGGATGACTTTCTTAAACAGCCGGCTGTGATCAATGGAGCTTCAGAGATTTTGGTTAAGATCTTTGGGGAAAAGGGCAGACACGCCAGAGCAGCTCTGGGAACTTCTGTTTTACCTGATGATATCCCGGTAGAGCTGGAGATGATTGTTAAGGTAAAAAGCAAATAAATCTTTAGTCTTAAGCCGGCAGGAGAAAGGTGAGGGATCAGGATGACCAAATTAGTTAAGAATTTTAAGCTGATAGGATTTAAAGAACAGTATCAGGATCTGAAAGAATTTTATATTAATGACCAGGGGATTGTGCTTTCTGGTGTTGAAGGTGATGATTACGAAATAGTTGATCTCCACAACAATTATCTTTCTCCCGGCTGGATCGATCTGCATACTCATATTTATTATGGGGTTTCAAATCTGGGGGTCAATCCGGATTTGATCGGACCCCAGAATGGAGTGACAGTCCTCGTTGATGCCGGTAGTGCAGGGGAAGCTAATTTTCTCGGCTTTAAAAATTATATAATCAAGCCAAGGAGATATCCAATTTATTCTTTTATCAACCTCAGCTCAACCGGATTGATTAAATCCAATAAAATTAGTGAGTTAAATAGTTTAAATATGATGGACCTGGATAAATTATTTCAGACTGTAGAAAATAATAGAGAATATATTAAGGGTCTTAAACTGAGAGCCAGTGGAGTTATTCTGCAGGACGGATTTGGCAGGGAGATTGTTAAGCTGGCAAAGGTAATGGCGAGAGAGCTTTCCCTTCCTTTAATGGTGCATGTTGGCGAACCTCTGCCCCTATTAGAAGATATTTTGCCAGAACTTGAGCCCGGGGATATTGTAACCCATATTTTCCACGGCAAACGCTGGGGGATCTATAGAAATGGTGAGATCCTGCCTGAATTTAAAGAGGCGATAGCAAAAGGAGTTAAGTTTGACCTGGGCCACGGTGCAGCCAGCTTTAATTTTGATGTTGCCATTCAGGCTTTTAAGGATGGTTATCGCGCTGATACGATTAGTACAGATCTGCATACAGAAAATATTAATGGTCCTGTCTGGGATCTGGCCCTTACGATGTCTAAATTATATAACCTCGGCTTAAGCTTAGAAGAAATCATAGCGGCTGTCAGCCAGCGGCCGGCTGAAATTTTAAAGATCAATTCTTTTCAAAATGAATTTTTTGGGATGCGGGCCCGCTTTACCGTTTTTGAAGATAAGGAGTGCAAACTTTTTGTCTATGATTCTAATAACAATGAGCTTGAGCTGGAAAAGTACATTAATCCTCTGCAGACAATTATCGGTACCGAAATAACACCGGCCAGAACCAGAGTTGACTTTAAAAGTTAGATTGTTAATCAAGATATTTAATTATTAACCAGCATCCCTTTAGTTTTAGCTAGGTGGTGCTGGTTTTTTTCTGTTTAGGATAATAAATTCAAAAAAGTTTAATCGTCTATTTACGATTAACGATAACTATGCTATAATATTTCCCAGGAGGGATTAATGATGCAGAATTCAGAAGCAGAAATAAAAGAGAAGGTAAAGGAAAATTACAGTCAGGTAGTAGAAGAGAATAAGAGCAGTGGCTGCTGCAGCTCTTCCTGCTGTGGAAGCTCAGCCAGGGAAGAGGCTCGGGCAAAAGAACTGGCAGAAAAAATGGATTACAGTCAGGATGATCTGGAATCAGCTTTTGCAGAAGCAAATTATGGACTCGGCTGCGGGAACCCGGGAGCAATTGCTAATTTAAAAGCAGGAGAAACGGTTTTGGATTTAGGCTGTGGAGCCGGTTTTGATGTCTTTTTAGCTGCCCGTAAAGTAGGAAATAAAGGAAAAGTGATTGGTATTGATATGACTGAAGCAATGATCAAAAAAGCAAAAGCTAATGCTGAGAAAAATGAGGTTAATAATGTAGAATTTATTCTGGGAGAAATAGAGGATCTGCCTGTAGAGGATAACAGTATTGATGTAATTATCTCAAACTGTGTAATCAATTTATCACCGGCCAAGCAAAAAGTCTTTGCTGAAGCAAAAAGAGTATTAAAATCTGGCGGCCGACTGGCGATCTCTGATATTTTAAAATCTGAGGAGTTTCCAGCAGCTATCAAAGCCAATCTGGATAACTACAGCGGCTGTGTGACCGGAAGTATTGCAAGGGATAAATTATTATCAATTTTAGAAGAACTTGAATTTAAAAATATAGAGGTCGAAAGAAAATCTCACAGTGATCAAATAGTTGAAGACTGGATTTCCGGGATTGATATCAATGAATATATTTACTCTGCCTACATTAGAGCAGAAAAGTAGGATGAACAAAAACACTGTGATTTTCACCATTGGGCAGTAACTTTGTGCATTTTCTTTAAAATGCTTTCAATTTAGTGTACAATTAACTACTGTAATCTGACAGGTATAATCTGACAGGCGGGAGTGGATATGATGAATCAAAAATCAGAAAACGAAGCAAAGAAAAGTGAAAATCTTGAGCAGCTGGCTGAGCTGGCAAGGGGTTTAAGTCATCCCCACCGACTCAGAATCATTAAGATTCTGGCTGAACTGCCTGCAGATAATCAGTGTATGGTCAGCAGTATAGTCGATCAGCTGCCGATTGCTCAGTCAACAGTTTCACAGCATCTTAAAATTTTGAAGGAGACAGGCTGGATAGAAGGCCGCATTGATGGCCCGCGAGTCTGTTACTGTATCAATGAAGAGGTTTATGCTGAGTATACTGCTGAACTCGAGCACTTATTTGGACCTGGTTAAAGTGTGTTTTTTCACAAAGTTTAATAGTTTCAATAATCCAATCAATTAAGGGTGAAAATTATGGCAGGAAATAAAAGAGGCGATATCAAAAAAGGTTTAAAGGTTAAGGTTGTGCAGAAAAAAGATCAGCGGAGTGGCAATTTAACTGAAGGAGTTGTCAAGAGAATTTTAACTAATTCTGCAACTCATCCGCATGGAATTAAGGTTATGTTGGAAAGTGGCAAAGTTGGTAGAGTTAAAGAAATAATTGAATAATATCTGTAATCATTACCCATGTCCTTAAGATATGGGTAATTTTTTTATTTTTTTACCTATGTTTTATTGTAATAAGTATTAATTACCTGTATAATTGAGTCAAGGAGATGTTGAATATGACTGCAGAGAATTTAAAAATGCTGCCTCCAGAACTAAATCCAGATCAGAGTCAAATTTTAAAACAATTAATTCGTTCTCATAAGGCTCTGGCTGAATTGAAGGGCTTTTCAGAGACAGTACCCAATAAGAATATTTTAATTAACTCTGTCATAATAAATGAAGCCAAAGATAGTTCTGAAATTGAAAATATAATTACTACTCATGCTGAACTATTTAGGGCAATGAGCAAAGAAAATTATAAAAATCCTGCTGCTAAAGAAGTGGTGAATTATAGAAGAGCGCTCTGGCGGGGATTTGAGCTAATAAAAGAAAAGCAGCTTTTAACCACAAATATGATTATAGAGATTCAGAGTATTATCGAAAAAAATAATGCTGGGATTAGAAAAGTTCCGGGAACAGTACTTAAAAATCCTCAAAATGGAGAAATTATCTACACTCCTCCTGAATCAGAAAGAAGAATCAGAGAATTACTAAGTAATCTAGAAAATTATATTAATGAAGATAGTGATGAAGTTGATCCCCTGATTAAAATGGCAGTTATTCATTATCAATTTGAATCAATCCATCCTTTTTACGATGGTAATGGCAGAACAGGTAGAATCCTCAATGTTTTATTTTTGGTACTAAAAGATATTTTAAACAGCCCCATTCTTTATTTGAGCAAGTATATTATTGAAAATAAAAATAGATATTATTCTCTATTTCAAGAAGTGAGAGAAAATAAGGGCTGGGATCAATGGATTATATATTTTTTGAAAGCTTTAGAAGAAACAGCAATTGCAAGTTTAAATGTATTAAAAGAAATTAATCTTATAATTGAAGAAACTGCTGTTGAGATGCAGCAAAAAGCACCCAAAATTTATTCTAGAGAACTTTTAGATCTATTATTTATAGAATTTTATACAAAAATATCCTATATCCAGCAGGGGCTGGGGGTAACTCGTAAAACTGCATCTAATTATCTTTCTAGCCTGGAAAGTAAAGGGTTTTTAAGCTCTGAAAAATTAGGCAGAGAAAAAATTTATAAAAATATAAGATTATTTGAACTTATTAAAAAGATGAATCAAAAATAATAAACAAAGGATGATAAAATGCTGAATAAAATCAAAGGATTTTTTCAAAAAATGAAGGACAAAAAGGCTTTTAAAGCAGGAATTAAAAAATTGGATAACGGTTATTATAAAGAAGCATCAAAAATCTTACTGCCGCTGAAGGACAGTCCCCATCTCAATCAGGAAATGCTCTATTTTAATCTGGCCGGAGCTCTAATTGGCCAGGATAAATTAAATAAGGGAGAAAAATACTTAAAAAAAGCAATTGAGATTGAAGCTGAGCAGGATTATCTCTGGGCCACCCTGGCTGAGGTAAATATTCTGCAGGAAAAGTGGGAGAGTGCTGAGAAGGCAATTAAAAAAGCGCTGAAGCTGGAGCCGGAAAAGAAAATTTACCAGACTAAAAAAGATGTAATCTGCGGCAGTGAAGAATTAAAGGAGAACTATTTAGAATATTTTAAGCTGCTTAAAGAATCGATTGAAGAACAGAAGCAGGAAAACTGGAAAAAGGCAGTTGAACTGCTGGTTAAAGCAGTAGAATATTATGATAAAACTGGCTATGTCTTCAATCAGATCGGTGCTATTTATAATAATAATCTGGGCAATAAAGAGCTGGCAGCAGAGTTTTTCAAAAAAGCAATCGAAAGAGAGCCCGAAAATGAGGTCTTTAAACGCAATTTGAAACAGGTTTTAAGATAGGTCAATAAATAGACAGATATCTGCATTAAAGAGTAGGCTTAATGATGCTTTGAGCCTACAAAGAAGTGCAAATTTTGTTGATAATTAGGTTAAAAAGGAGTATAATTAACATAGATGAACAAATCGACTGTAATTTTATTTATAATACAGTATAATAGTTCAAGGAGGTGAGAAAATGAATCCGGAAACAAAATACCGAATTAAGAAGTTTTTTTATGAAAATAAAGGTTATCTTCATGCTAAAGATTTAACTGAAAAAGGTATTCATCGAAAATATCTAAGTGATCTTTTAGAAAATGAAGAAGTTATAAAGTTGAAAAGGGGCCTATATAAATGGAATGATGAGAAATTTAATTCTCTGAATGAATTGATCGATGTAGCTATGATAATTCCTGATGGGGTCGTATGTCTTGCCTCCGCTCTTTCGTATTATGAGCTTACAACTTATAGTCCGCTCGAATATCAGATAGCAATTCCCAATCAAAAAAAAATAAAAAGTGTAAGTTATCCGCCGATTAATTTATATTATTTTTCTAAAAAGTATTATCAGAATGGTATTAAAGAAGAAAAAATAGATGAGTATGAGATTAAGATTTATGATATTGAAAAAAGTCTTTCTGATTCTTTTCGGTATAGTTATGAAATTCCTAAAGACATTTTAATTGAAAGTTTAAAAGAGTATCTATCTCGTTCAGATAAAAATATAAATAAATTGATGAATTATGCAAGTGGGACTTCAGCCGAAAAGAAACTGACAAAATATTTGGAGGTTTTGGTATGAGCAAAAATATTGCGGCTTCAGTAATGGGAAGATTAAAAAACATCTCAAAAGAATTGAATATACCATTTAATCTGGCTATGCAGTTATATGCACAGGAAAGATTTCTATATAGGCTTTCGAAGTCAGAATATAAAGATAATTTTTTGCTTAAAGGTGGCTTATTGCTTTATTCGATGGATCAATTTAAGGGAAGACCTACAAAAGACATAGACTTTTTATTAAAAAACCAGAATAATAATCCAAACAATATTAAAAAGATCATAAAAAAGATTATAAAAATTGAAGTTGAAGACGGAATTTCTTTTGATCTTAATAAAATAAAGAGTCAATCAATAACTGAAGGAGCAGATTATAAGGGTCAGAGGATTAAGATCGTTGCTTTGATTGGAAATGCTAGAGTGCATCTACAAATAGATATAGGATTTGGAGATGTAGTTGTACCTGAACCTGTAAAAATAAAATATCCTGAGCTGTTAGATTTTGATGGGCCAGAAATTACTGCCTATTCTTTAGAAACTGTAATTGCAGAAAAATTTGATGCAATGATTTCCCTTGCTTTGTTGAATTCAAGGATGAAAGATTTTTATGATATTTTTCAATTGATGTTTAAGAAGAAATATGAGTCAGAGGTTTTGAAAAAATCCATTAAGGAAACATTAAAAAAAAGAAATACTAAATTAGATTCAGATTTGCTTGTCTTTTCTGAGAGATTTAAAAATGATCCTCAAAAAAATAAACAGTGGCAGTTATTTTTAAAAAGAATTAAAAAGGATAATTTATCTTTTGATTTTGTTGTTAATAATATAGAAAAGTTTTTGAGACCAATTTATAATTCTATCCTAAGTGAAATAGAAATCAACTCCACCTGGGATCCAGAAAAGCTCCGCTGGTTTGAAAAATAAGCCAGGATTTTTCCTGATTATCATTGTTCTACCCGACTAAATATAATATAATGGAATATAGACCTAAATTGGAGGCCGAAAAAATGAAAGTTGACTTCGAAGCAGTAAAATCATTTTTAATAGAAGAGCTGCAGGCTGAATTGATTTATCTTTTTGGCTCATATGCAAAGGGCAAAGAGCGACCGGATAGTGACCTGGACCTGGCATTTTTAAGCTCCAAAGAGATAGATGATTATCAGCGTTTTTTAACAGCCCAAAAACTGGCTTCCAAATTAAATATTGAGGTTGATTTGATTGATCTGAAAAAAGCCTCTACAGTTTTTAAGGCTCAGATTATTCAGGGGAAGCTGCTTTATGCTGAAGATGAAAAGCAGCAACAGGAATTTGAAATGCTGACATTAAAAAAATATGCTCGTCTAAATGAAGAGCGAAAAGAAATAATAGATAAAATTGAAAGAGGTGCTGAGAATGGATGATATTTTGATTAATAAGAATCAAACAGTTAAGCGCTGTCTTGAAAGGATTAATGAGGAATATCAGGGTGATCCTACAAATCTTGAAAACTATACAAAACAGGATTCGATTATTTTAAATATTCAGCGTCTCTCAGAAGCTGCAATTGATATTGCGATGCATATTGTAGCAGAAAAGAATCTTGGAGTGCCTCAAAATAGTCGCGAAGCCTTTGAACTGCTGACTCAAAATAAATTGATCAGTGAAGAGATGGCAGATAAATTGAAAGCTATGGTCGGTTTTAGAAATATTGCAGTCCATGAATACCAGAAGTTGAATCTGAAAATTGTAGAGGCAATAATAGAGAATGAAATTGAGGAAATTAAAGACTTTTCTCAAAAGATGCTTCAAAAAATGGCAGAAAATAATTAGCGATACAGGAGCTGAAAGAATGAGCAGGGATTTTATTAAAAATTTAGTATCCAATAAAATATACAGACGCGGGATTAATTACTACAATCAGGGGCGAGTTCTGCAGTACAGAATCAATAAACTTGAGCCCAATCTCTATCAGATTTCTGCCCAGGTTTCCGGCTCGAGGCGCTATCAAGTAAATTCGGAAATCAGACTGCACGAAGACAGCCTGGAATTGGAAAGCAGCTGTGACTGTCCTTACGACTGGGAAGAATACTGCAAACATGAGGTAGCAGTGCTGACTAAATTTATGGAAGAAGATTTTCGCTCGCCCAAGGTCAGCTATGAGCCGCAGTTTGAGGAAGAGGAAATATCGGAACTTAGATTTTCCAGTCAAGAATCTGACTTTGACATTGTGGAGCAGCGAATTGCTGACCGCAGTTTTAATAATTTGCTGGAAATAACTAAAAATTATGATCAGAGTGAGCTGCCGAAGCTGGAATACAGTGTTAAAGGGATTTTAAATCAGGCTCTGAAAAACTTTAAGCTGATTTTTGATTCCAATTATCTCAGCCAGCAGCAGCTTGAAGAAGTTGTAAATTCCTTGAATGATGATTACGATTATGTTTATTATCGTGACGGCCTGCTGCAGAAATATTTCTACGGTGAGGAACTTAAGCTTTTAGAAGAACTGTCAGCTTTGAGAAAAAGTAAAGGGCGGGGCAGTTCGCTCTTATTAAATAAAAATCAAGAAAACCTGAATTTTCTGCTGGAGCTAAGCCAGAAATTTAAATTGGAGCTGGAGGAAAATGGAGTTACAGTTAAAAAAGGAAAAACTCTGCAGCCGGAGCTTAAGCTCAGTGGTGATTTAGAAGAAATAAAAGTTGAATTGAAGGATAATGACTTTCCGATTTATCAGGGGAGTGAAGACCAGTGCCGCTGGACTCTAATCGGCAATAAAATTCATAAAGTTGATTTCTATAATTTTGATGAACTGCCGACCAGTTTTTTAATTCCTGCCCAAAAACAGGGAGAATTTTTATTTGAAATCCTGCCGACTCTAGAGAAAAATCTTAAACTCGAGACTGCAGAAGAACTGCAGCAGTATGAGTTAATCAAAGAAGGTCCGCTGGTTAATTTAAAGCTTGATTACAAAAAGCAGCAGATTAGCTGTGAGCTGGAGGTTGAATTTGCAGGTGAAAAATACAGCAACACAGAGCTTTTAGGGCTGGATACTGATAAAAACATTTATAAAAAAGATGAAAATGATCCTCAGCTCTGGCACGGGCGGGACAATAAGGCCCTGGCAGAAGTGATTGACTTTCTGGATGAATATAATTTTAAGGTTCGGCCCGAGCATTTTATCATCAAAGATAATGCCGATATTCAGGAGTTCATCACTGATGGGATGACTCATCTGCCTGAGGATTGGAATGTTGAAAGCAGTGAGAGCTTTGATCAGATTGAGATTAAGGAAGTCAAGCTGGAGCCGATTGTCGAAATTGATGACAGTGAGGGGATAAACTGGTTTGATTTTTCGATCAGCTATAATCTTGGAGGCAAAACTTACAGCCGCCAGGAGCTGCAGCAGCTGATCTCCTATAATAAAAAGGGAGAGGCCTATATTAAACTCGACAATCAGTACTTTATTTTAGAAAGTGGGGCTGAAGAAGAAAAGGTTGAGCAGATGCTTGATGATGCAGAAGCCCGAGATGAAGGTTATCGTGCTCCCTATCACAACCTCTTATATTATAAAAATCTGGTTGAAAAAAGTGGGATTCATTTCAAAGGTAATAAAGTTTTTAATGAGCTGGAATCAGAAATTAGTGGGACTAATGTGGTCAAGAAAAGAGAGATTCCGACTGAAGTCGAGGATAAACTGCGTGATTATCAGAAAAACGGTTATCACTGGCTGCGCTTTCTGCATAAATATCACTTCGGCGGCATTCTGGCTGATGACATGGGACTCGGTAAAACTCTACAGATGCTGACCCTTCTAAAGAGTTTAAAGCCTAAAAAGCCAGCTCTGGTGCTCTGTCCCCGGACTTTAATCTATAACTGGCAGGAAGAGTCAGATAAGTTTTTTGCTGATTTAAAAACTCTTGTTTACTATGGAACTCCGGCTGAAAGGGTAGAGATGCGTAAAGATTTCAGCGATTATGACCTGATTATTTCTTCCTATTCAACAATCAGCAGAGATGTAGAGGAATTAAATGCTGAGGGAAAAGTTTTTTCGATTTCAATTTTAGATGAAGCTCAGCATATTAAAAATCACCGCACCAAAAGAGCAAAAGCTGTTAAAAATATTGAGGCTGAATCAAGGCTGGCCCTGACTGGAACTCCACTTGAGAATTCAATTGAAGAGCTCTGGTCAATTTTTGACTATTTGATGCCCGGCTACCTCGGAAACTACAGCTATTTTAGAAACAATTTTATCACCCCGATCAGCAAAAATAATGAGAAAGAAAAGTTAAAGGAATTAAAGGAAAGAGTTGCTCCCTTTATTCTTCGTCGGCGCAAAGAAGAGGTTTTAAAAGAGCTGCCGGAAAAAATTATTAATGTTCATCCGGTCAGTATGACCCAACTTCAGGAAGACAGCTATCAGACAGTACTTGCTGAAGTACGAGGTGAGCTGGAAGAGACAGTTGCCGAAAAAGGTTTTAATCGATCCCGGATTAATGTGCTGGCAGCACTGACAAAACTCAGACAGATCTGCAATCATCCTTCACTGGTGCTCGGGGATGAAGGTACGGCTCATAATTCCGGTAAACTGGAGGCCCTGCGGGAGCTGCTCAGTGATGCGCTAAGTGGCGGCCACAAGTTGATCATCTTCAGTCAGTTTGTAAAAATGCTAAAATTGATCAGAAATGATCTAGACCAGCAGGGAATTAATTACAGATATCTCGACGGCTCGACCCGCAACCGAATGGATAAGGTGAGGGAGTTCAACAATGACCCGGAGATCGATGTTTTTTTAATCAGTCTTAAAGCGGGGGGAGTTGGCTTAAATCTGACTGCAGCCGATATGGTGGTTCATGTTGACCCCTGGTGGAATCCGATGGTCGAAAGACAGGCCACAGATCGCGCCCACCGCCTCGGCCAGGAAAATCGGGTGATGGTATATAAAATGATTACCCGGGGTACTGTAGAAGAGAAAATGCTCAAACTGCAGCAGCGCAAGCAGGATCTATTTGATAATGTAATTGAGAATAATGTAAATCCGATCAAGGCGATCAGCTGGGAAGATATTCAGGATTTACTGGCCTATAAATAACTGCTTTATAAATAAAACTAATGAGGAGCGCAGAATATGGAAGAGCTTATTGCTAAAGAAGAACTGTATCAGACGATTTTTAAGCGGAAATCAATCAGGAAATATCAGCAGCAGAAGTTATCTGTTGAGGAGCTGGAGGCGATTAGGGATTTTTTGCAGGCAGCAGAAGTAATTGATCCAGAAATTAAATTTGAGACCAAAATTGTGGACTCAGATCAGGTAAAAAGTCTGATTCCAATTAAGGCACCTCACTACCTGCAGTTTTTTTCAGAAGAAAAGGGAGATTATCTTTTAAATGCAGGCTTTATCCTGCAGCAGCTTGACCTTTTTCTGGCAGCAAATAATTTGGGCAGCTGCTGGTTTGGAATGGCGAAACCCAAAAAAGAAATCATTGCCGATTCAGAGCTTGAATATGTGATCACCCTGGTTTTTGGCCGGGCTGCAGAAGAAAATATCAGAGATTCAATTGAGGATTTTGATCGCAAAACTCTTTCTGAAATCAAGGAAGGTAATGATCATTATGATTTATTAGAGGCAGCTCGCCTGGCACCATCTGCGACCAACGGTCAGCCCTGGTATTTTAAGGTAGAAGCTGATCAAATTCACCTCTTTCAGAATGAGCCAAATTTTATCAAAAAGTTTTTCTACGAAAAGATGAATAGAATTGATATGGGGATTACTCTCGCTCATATCTGGTTGGCAGCAGTAGAACATGATTATAACTTTAATTTCAAAAAGTATTCTCAGGCACCTGCTGTGGTTGAGGGGTATAATTATCTGGGAACAGTTGAAATTTAAGATAAAGTTCATGTTAAATATAAAAATATAGAATAGTTACAGGAGATGATTTAGTGAAAAGAAAGATAATTATTGATACAGATCCCGGCATAGATGATGCGGCAGCACTGGCAATTGCTCTCAATAACCCGGAGCTGGAAGTTTTAATGCTGAGCACAGTTGCCGGCAATGTTAATTTAGATTATACAACAGAGAATGCAAAAAAGATTTTAGATTTTTTTGAGAAGGATACTCCGCTGGCCCGCGGCAACTCTCTGCCTCTGCTCAGAGAATATGAGGATGCCAGTCAGTTTCACGGAGAAACAGGAATGAACGGCTATGATTTTCCTGTGAGTGAGCGAAAAGTTATGCCTTAGCACTCGGCTGTAGCAATGAAGGAAATGATTCTGGCCAGTGAAAAAAAGGTTACTCTAGTTACAATTGGGCCGCTGACCAATGCTGCTTTACTGCTCAGCATGTATCCAGAAGTTAAAGATAAGATTGAGGAAATTGTGATTATGGGTGGCTCGACCATTGGCGGTAATACCAATACAGCAGCTGAATTTAATATTAAGGTTGACCCTCATGCAGCCCAGATGGTTATTAACTCCGGCCTGCCGATAACTATTTTTGGCCTCCGGGTGACTACCAGAGCGCTTTTGAGCAAAACTGACATTGAAGAAATTAGCGAGCTGGGAGGGGCCGGTGAGATGCTTTATTCGCTTTTCAGTCACTATCGGGGTGGAGATATTTATGGAACGGGTTTGATGATGCACGATATCTGCACAATCGGCTATCTATTGGAGCCAGAAATCTTTGATTATCAAAAAACTCACCTGGAAGTTGCTCTCGACGGCCCGGCTGCAGGAACTACTGTTGCTGACCTTTATTCCCGTTATACTGAAGAAAAGAATGTTAAGCTGGCTGTCGATATTGACCAGCAGAAATTTAAAGACTGGGTGATTGAGGAAATATCTAAGCTTAAATAAACTATTTAAATAATAAGTTTAAAGATAAATTGCAGAGGAGAAAAGATAGTGGATAAAAAAGTTATCAAAGAATATCAAGATTACATTAATAAAATCGGGAATCGTAAAGAACTATATAAAACTGTTGCAGATGAATATGATATTAAAACTGCAATTTATCCTGGTAGTCATATAGATATCGCGCCCTCAATGTTTATACCTAAGGTTATCTATATTGATAATTTTAAAGGTGCAGTTAAGTTTTTTAAGCAGCTTGACAGCATTAAAGAATATATAGAGGAAAATAAGGAGTATTCTACCCCCGCTGAAATCAACTTTTTAGGACAGGACTATAATCAGCCTTTAGAGATAGAGGAAGTGGACCTTATTATCTCACAGTATGCTGGCTTTGTCGGCCAGGCAGCAAAAGATAGCTTAAAAATTGGCGGTATATTATTATGTAATGACAGTCATGGTGATGCAAGTTTAGCAAAGCATGATCAGGATTATAAACTTATTGCTGTTATTGAAAATAATAAGATAAAAAAGGATAACTTAGATAAATACTTTAAATTGGCAAATGGAAAGCCAGTTGACATTAAGCAGTTAAAAGAAAAAATGAAAGGTCTGAAATACGAAAAGATGGCTGGAAATTACTTGTTCCGCAAAGTAAAATAACATATTTTTTAAATTCTACTATTATCTAATAAAGCAATTTATTCCAGAGCCAGGGTAACTGGCTCTTTTTCTTTTGCCTTCATTTCTGCTATAAACTCCTGATAGCTTTCATTTTTAACAGCAATTTGAGTATAAGCTTTAAGTGCATGATATTTAAGCCAGGGATCACTGCTTTTGGAGATTATATTTTTCAGCAATTCAGCCAAATCGGCAGCCTCAGAACCAAAGCTTGCTAAAAGATCAAGCAGAAAATACTGAGCTTCAGAACTGAGTCTAAGTTCATTTCTTTTAAGCAGGAGATTTTTTAAGGGAACTAATGCTAATGGTTCGGCTAGATCAGCGGCTACTGCTGCCGCCTTTTTCTTGATCGAATAAGCTTCCTCAATAATTAATTTTAAAAGCTCTGCACTAATAATTAATCTCTGCTTTTTATAGTTTTCTTGCTTTTCCAGTGTCTCCGCTATTAATTTAGAACTGAGATTAAATCTAACAGCTTTCTTAATAATCAAATCTATTGGAAGCTGATTGCTCAGGGCTGCCAGCTTTAAATAAATGGTGCATTTTTTGCTGGAGCTGCAGTTTCTCAAATGATTTTTAATCATTTTTTCAAGTTTTAAAGTCTGTTCATGATTTTTCTGGTTGAGAAGCCTGTTTAATTGAGCTCTCGCCTGCTTTTGTAAATTTTGATTTAAATAAGGTGCCAGTTTTAAAATTAGAGCAAAGTTATGGCTCTTGCTGAGAAAAAAAGAGATGGTTTTTAGCAGGAGATAATAAAGCAGAACTAAGCTCATTAGAAAAATTATAATTTTTAAAAGTCCAAACTGATAGTAGAAAAGCAGCAGTAGAGGCTGAAATAAATACAAAATGGCTGAGCTAATTAAAAAGATAAAAATACCGCTCAGTGAATATTTCTGCCAGCAGAGATAGAAAAATAATAGGGCAGCAGAAATTATAGAAAAGTAAATACTCAGCTGCAGCCAGAGATAGAGGCGGCTAGCCTGTCTTAAAGCTTTAAAGTTATTAATTCTGCCGGCTCCAAGTTTTCTTTCCGCAAAGAGAGGATCATTAATTTGAGCAGCAGTACCTTCAATTATTTTTAACCCTTCTTCAATACTAATTTCCGGCTTCAAGCTTAAAATATTTGCCAGTAGAGCGGTAAGCTGGGGAGCGGCAAAGGAAGTTCCACTGATTTTATAAGTTCGGCTGTAATTTAAAGCAGGTAGATAGTCTCTCTGCGTAATTTCTATAACTCCGGGAGCTGAAAAATCTACCTGACTGCCGTAATTTGAACCGGGCATTTTCTGAGCCTCAGCCAGAGCAGCAACAGCAGTCACCTCACTGAAGGCAGCAGGATAGGTGAGCCGTTCCCGATTATTGTTGCCAGCGGCTGCTATCAGAACAATGTTTTCAAGCTCTGAAATCTTTTCTATAATTTCTTTTTGAAACTCACTTTCTTCAAAACCAAGGCTGATATTGACCACAATTTTTTCTTCTGGATGCAGTCTGGCATAATTATGAATTTCATTTAAGGAATTTAAATATTCATTTTTATCAATCCGCTTAATAATATTTTCCGCCGAAAAAGCTCTTATCTCAGCTCGACTCAGGCTGCGGATGATGGCTGCAACTTGACTGCCGTGGGAGCTTTCAGGTTGAATTTTTAGGGCAGGACTTTTAAGAAATTCTGCTTCAACTTCTGAATCTAAAATGAATATTTTAACCCGATCACTGCGCAATAGTTGATCTTTCAGCTGAAAAGAGACGATAAAGATACTTAATAAAATTAAAAGAAAAATTAGTGGTTTTTTGATAGTCGCTCCTCCTTTCGCAGCTTTGTAAAATAATTATAACACAGATTAAGTGAAAAGATTAATTATAAAAATTTGAAAATTAAAAAAGGAAATCGGTTTACTATCTATAATATAATATAGTAGGAAAGATAATTTTTAAAACTAGTAGAAATTAATTGAGTCAAAAATTAAAGGAGGAATAAAGATGATTCCAACACGAAAATTAAAAACTGGTGATGAGATTCCTGTTATTGCTTATGGTACCTGGGATATTGCCGAAGAAAATGTAGGCGAAAAAGTAGAAATTGCTCTAAAAGCAGGTTATAACCACATTGATACTGCAGAGGGCTACCACAATGAAGCGGGAATTGGAGAAGTTTTAAAAGATTATGACCGAGACGAGTTATTTATAACTTCCAAAGTACTGCCTTCAAATTTAAATTATGAAAGCGTTATCAAGGCCTGTAAGCGTTCCCTGGAAAAACTGGGAACCGACTATCTTGATCTCTATTTAATTCACTGGCCAAATCCTGCGATTTCTTTAAGAGAAACCCTGCAGGCAATGAAGTACTTAGTAGACGAGGGACTGGTTAAAAATATCGGTGTCAGCAACTTTTCAGTTTATCAATTAAAGGTTGCTTTAAAGATTACTCCGGTGCCAATTACAGTTAATCAGGTAGAATTCCACCCCTGGTTGTATCAAAAAGAGCTGCTCGAAGTCTGTGATCAAAATGATGTAGTAATTGAAGCTTCAGCACCACTGGCCAGAACTGAAGTCTTAAGTGATGAAACTATTTTAGAGCTGGCAGATAAATATGATAAGTCACCGGCTCAGATTGTACTTAAGTGGGAGCTGCAGAAGGGAATTGTGCCTCTGCCAAAATCTAAGTCCGAGGGTCATATCAAGGAAAACTTAGAGTTATTTGACTGGGAGCTTAAAGCAGAAGATATGGCAGCAATTGATAATATTGATCACGAAAAGCGGGTTTATATGATTACCCTTGATGATGAAACTTATGGAATTAGTTCTTAAATAGTTGTTTTCTAAATAGAGCTTATTAATTAGCAGGCAGCCTGTTTCGGTTGCCTGCTTTTTTTAAAAATGAAACCCACTTCCTGAAGAAGTGGGCTAGTTGAGTTAATTAATATCTTTATTCAGCTTCCGGTCCATAGTTTTCAAATACCAGCAGCATGTTTTTCATTTCAAAGTAAAAAGTCTGACTGGAAATTGTAGAACCAGAAATAATATCTACTTCCGGATCAAAAGAAGACTTAAGGCTTAAACCATAATATCTACTTAAAAATTCTTCCTGTTTCATTTCTGGATGATGATCATTGGCGTCAAGTGGTTTCCAGTTTTTAATTACTGCCATACTTTCTTCAGTTTTAGAATTATTGGCCATACCAATTACTGCAATAAAATCTTCCGGATGGGAGTAAATAATTGTATTTACCCAGCTACCATAACCAATAAGTTCTCCATCTTTGTGCAGAGGAACAAAAGGATATTTTACTTCATTTCTTTCTGGATAGAAGATGTCACCAGCTTCATCAGCATCAGCTAACTCTACTAAAGCATTTACATAATCTTCTACAGTTCTACCGGTTGAAATTTCCTGCTTATCTCCGCCACCAACAACATCAAGAGTGTGAGTTGTTGCAAAGGCCAGACCTGAGAATGTTAGAACAAAAACTAAGATCAAAGAAACAACTAAACTTTTTTTCATTTTTTGTTACCCCCTAAGTAATTTTAAAATATTAATATTAGTGATAATAATAACTAATTATGTTATATATATCACATAACTCAATATCATTATACCACTGAACTAAAAATCTGTCAATGCTTTCAGAATATTAAATCGAAACATTTTTCACAACTATTAATTGCTGATCAAAACACTCATTAATCAGAATTAATAAAAAAATCTGAAAATAAAGCAGGAACTCTACTTCTGGTATTGAATATATATTAATAGACAGACATCAGTCGTCTGACAAATCACAAAATACTAGGAGGGTTTTAAGTTTATGCTTAAAAAGTCAAAAAGATTAATGTTGGTTGTTTCACTCTTTATGGTTTTTGCTCTTATCTTTACAGCGGCAGCTCAGGCAGAAGTTAAGAATGTGATCCTGTTAATTGGTGACGGTCTGGGAATGGGCCAGATTGATATGACTCGCTATCTTGCCGGTGATAAAGACCACGAGCTAGAATTAATGAAACTACCTGAAACAGGAATCATGATGACAAGCTCTACTGAAGGAGTTACGGATTCAGCGGCAGCAGGAACTGCAATGGCAACCGGTCATAAGGTATATAATGGTGCAATTGCGATGAATAAAAATGGTGCTGAACTGGATTCTGTTTTAGACTTTGCTCAGGTTAGAAAAAAAGCTACTGGTGTAATCAGTACAAATATGGTTACTGATGCGACTCCCGCTTCCTTTATTGCTTCAGTTGAAGATAGAGGCATGGGCGGCAAAATTGCCAAGCAGGCGATTGCTAATAATGTAGATGTAATGCTTGGTGGTGGCCGTGAAGACTTTATGGAAGATGAGGCCGGTGAAGACTTAATTGCTAAGGCCAAAGCAAACGGTTATCAGTATGTATCTGATAAAACTCAGTTAGAAAAAGTTGTACCTCTAAATGGAAAGCTTCTTGGGCTCTTTAATGAATCTTATATGAACTATATTAATGACCGGGATGATCTTGGATCTAATGAACCTTCAATGGAAGCGATGACTAAAAAGGCAATCGATGTTCTTTCTGAAGACGAAGATGGATTCTTCTTAATGGCAGAGGGAGCAAGAATTGACCATGCAGCCCACGCAGCCGATGTACCTGGTGTAGTTGCAGAGACTCTTGATTTTGATGCCAGTGTTAAAGTTGCTATGGATTTTGCTAAGAAAAACGGAGACACCCTGGTAATTGTGACTGCCGACCATGAAACTCTTGGTTTTTCAGCAACCGAGCCCATAGAAAAAGAAGCATTAATGAATATCGGTGTTTCTCCAGAGTATATGGCGGGCCAGATGACAGAAAAAGAAAATGGTAAAGGTTATACTGTAGAGAGTGTTAAGTCTGTTTTTGAAGAATACGCTAATATTTCTCTAACTGACGCAGAAGTTGCCAGATTTAATGAGTTAATCCTGGATGAAGAAGGCAATATCAAGTATTCTTATCTTGTAGGATACGAAATTGGTTCAATTATAGCTAATGAGTATCAGGCAGGAGTTGTGAATACAGAAATTAGAGCCAATTCTTCAACAGGTGGACACACCCTTAATTCAGTTCCAGTCTTTGCCTATGGTGAAGGTGCTGGAAACTTTAATGGCATGATGCAGAACACTGAATTCTCAGATCTGCTCTTTGATTCCATGAGACCGTAAATAGTTAATTATAAATAAAATTCAATAGTTTAAATTAAATATACTTTAAAAATGGTGGTGGGGTTAAGCCCTACTGCCATTTTTTGTTGTGAATCTCAAATAAATTAAGCTAAAAAAATATTTATATTCTGATGCTCTTCTGTTATAATTAAAATAATTCGGAGTCTAGATTTAGACTTAAAAAGAATTAAAAATTTAACTGAGGGGTAAGATAATGAGAAAAAGTTTCGTTTGTGTAATTGCACTGTTATTAATTTTTGGAGTTAGTTCAGCAGTTGTGGCTCAGGCTGAAGAGGGCTGGGGAAAGGATTTTGAAAAAGTATTTGGTGAATCAGACTATTTCAAGCAAAATTCATGGGATTCTAATTTAGAAAATAGAGCTGAATTAATCCAGGAAGGGAAGAATAACAGAGCTGCTACAAGACAGAATGGTAGGGGCAATGATGCTTTAACTGTTCAAAATGGTAATTTTAATAAGGCATTGATAACTCAAACAGGAGCTGGTAATTCTGCGGTAATCAAGCAGTTTTCTAATAACAATTCTGCTCTGATTAATCAAACTGGCAGCAGCAATCGGGCAGTAATTATTCAAAAATAATTTGAATAACTGTCGAAAATTATAACTTGACATAAATTTACTAATCCTGATATACTTAAAGATGCTATAAAGAGTTAAGAGCTCTTTTTAACAAAGGTAAACTTATCGTGAGGTAAGGACACAAAGCTGAGGGTCTCTTGGAGAGATAGCCGGCTGCTAAAAGGAGGAAATGATGAAATTTAATTTTAAAAAGATCAGTGGTTTTACTTTGCTTTTGTTAATTCTATTTTTGAATTTTTTCGGTACTGCTGATTTAGTTGAGGCTGCCGATAAGCCAAAAACAGTAATTGAAAGAAGTATTTCAGCAGAAGCCAGAATCCCTATTTTTCAAAGAGTAGAGGTGCTTGAGAAGGCAGATATTGACTATACTTTTTTGATGACGAATTACAACGGCAGCAGAGAAATTATTGTAGAGTCTGGACTAAAAATTGAAATTTTAAGTAATACCGACTGGAATCTTCGTTTAAATAACAGAAATTTAAATACACAGGTTTTGATCAGAAAGGCTGATCAGAATAATTCTGACTGGCAGAATCTAAATTCTACTACTGCTAAATTTAGTGGAGACAGGGGAGTCGAGAAGCTAACTTTTGATTTGAAATTTATTCTTGATCCTGACTCTAGAGCTGCAGTTAATAATTTAGAACTTGATTTAAGACACAGTATTAATCCTGTTTTATATTAAATTTAAATAAGAAGCAAAAAGAGCTGGGAAAAATTTCAGCTCTTTTTATTTTTTAGCTTATCTAAAAGGCTGCCAACTCTCTTTTCGGCTGCCTTTTTTTCATTTTCTTTCAACTCAAAACTAAGTTCTAAAATGCTTCCCTCTGAGGTTCCCTCAGGCAGCTCACTTAGCGGCAGATAAAAATCAACTTTTTCTTCCGGCCTGATCAGTAATCTTGCTTTTTCTGCTTCAATTTTATCAACAGTTACTTTCATCAAATCATCCTTTCTTTTGAACCGGGTACAAGTGATTTGAATCACTTGTACCCGGTTCAAATATATTTTACTTAACTGAAATCTTATCCTGCCAGCGATTAAATTTTCCGTCATCAATTCCATCAACATTTTTTATTTCTTCAATCTGAGTAAAGCCGCCATTATTCTGACGGTAGTCAATAATTTTTTCTGCTGTTGCCGGGCCAATACCCCAGAGCTGATCTAAATCAGCTTTGCTGGCAGTATTGATATTAATTAGATTATTATTTTTTTTAGCGGCTGCTGCTTCGACTGGCTTGGTTTTTGATTCAGTTCTATTAAGGTTTTGCTCCCAACTCTGGTCCACCTTAACTGCGTAATTTTTTCCATCAGCTGTGACTACAATATTACCATTTAAATCATTTCTGTAAACTCTGGCTCCCTGATTTTGATAAAGTTTAGTAACTTCTGCAGCCGGATGACCGTAGTGATTATCAGCTCCAACCTGAATAACGGCCAGTTCGGGGCTTAAACTTTTAACAAAGCTGCTGGAACTTGAAGTTTTGCTGCCGTGGTGGGGAACCTTGATCAGAGCAACATTGAGCTCAGGATTTTCCTGCAGCAAATCTTTTTCTACTTCTTTTTCAATATCTCCGGTAAAAAGAAACTTTTGCTCTCCATATTCAAGCAGAAAGACAAGAGAAGAGTTATTTAGGTCATAATTATCTACCGGCCCTTTGGGATGGAGAAAGGAAATTCTGCTGCTGCCGATTTCAAACTCATCTCCCCGGCGGGGTGTTTTAAAATCAATATTTTCCTGATCAATTTTGATCAAATAATTCTCATAAGTTTTAGAGCTGTGGATTTTTCCGCTGTCCAGCACAATTCCAACTTCAAAGCTGTTAATAATATCTACCAGGCCACCAATGTGATCGGCATGGGGGTGGGTGCTGATAATATAATCGAGCCTTTTAACTTCCTGTTTTTTAAGGTAATCAATTATCCTGGCAGCTATGCTGTTGGCTCGATCTCCACCATCGACCAGAATATTTTTTCCCCCGCCTGCTTCAATTAAGATCGCATCTCCCTGGCCGACATCGATAAAATGAATCTTTAAATTTTGAGCCGTAGAATTTAAGCTAAAGAGCGTAAGAAAGAGAATAATTAAGATTAGCAGTGCTGTTTTCTTTTTAGTGAGTTTAAAATTAAACATATTAAAAATCCTTTCCAATAAAATTGCTTTCTTAGAATATAATTTCTAGATTTTAACTAAAAATCCTTTTTTCTCAATTGAAAAAGCCGTTTAAGCAATGTATACTTATACTAAGTAGATAATAATGATTTAAATTGAGGTGAATTAAGTTGGCTAAAAATCTAGAGATTACTATTTTAGCAGAAAATACAGTTGAAAAGAGAAAATTACTGGCTGAACACGGCCTCTCATTTTATTTTAAATATAACGGAAAAGAGTATCTTTTTGATACCGGTCAGGGCAAGGTCCTGTTTTCAAATGCCAAAAAAATGGGAATAGATTTAGAAAAAATTGATACAGTTTTTTTAAGTCACGGTCATGATGACCATACAGGTGGTTTAAAGAAACTGCTGGAAATTAATTCTCAAGTCAGGGTTTTTGCTCACAGCGAAATTTTTCTGCCGAAATATAAAAAGGTAGAATCAGAGCTCGAGTTTATTGGAACAGAGCTTGTAGAATCTGAAATCAAAAATTTTGAGGCAGCTGAAACTGCAATTGCAGCAGCGGCTGGTATTTATAATACGGGCGAAATCCCGGCAAGGCGGGAGACTTATCTTAATCCCAGATATGTCGTTAAAAGAGAAGGGAAAGAAATTACTGATCCCTTTAATGATGACACTTCTTTATATATTGAAACAGAAAGTGGGATTGTAATTCTGCTGGGCTGCAGTCATAAGGGTGTAAAAAATATAATAAATGAAATTAAAGCTGAAATTGGAGATAGAAAAATTGCTGCCATTTTAGGTGGAATGCATCTTAAGCGTGCCAGCAGAGAAAGTATAGCAGATTTGATCGACTATTTTAAGGAAATTGATTTTGAGCTTCTGGCGCCAGTGCACTGTACCGGGCGTGAGACAGCTGTTAAATTTAAAGAAGCCTTTGGTGAGCGAGTTAAGCTGGCTTCTGTGGGTGATAGATTTGAATTTTAATTTTCTGGAGGCAGGATAATGGAATTTAAACAGATTAAAAATAATAAGGTTTATGAACAGATTATTGAACAGATAAGAGAATTAATTTATGAAGGTGAACTTAAAAAAGGTGATAAACTGCCTTCTGAAAGACAGCTAAAAAAAGATCTGGGTGTGAGTAGAGCTTCAATCAGGGAGGCCTTCAGCGCCCTGGAGATGATTGGTCTGATTGAAAGTAGGCCGGGAGAGGGAACTTTTATCCGTGATTCATTTGATGAAGATATATTTAATCCTCTTTCGCTCATTTTACTTTTAAATGATAATGTAGCCGAAGAACTGCTGGAGCTGAGAAGGGTACTGGAGATTGACTGTGTAAAACTGGCAGCAGAACGGGCAACTGAAGCTGAAATTGAGGAACTGCAGTCATATATTGAGGATCTGCTTTCCAGTTCAGGTTATGAAGAGGACAGCATTAAAGCAGATAAAATGTTTCATTATACTATTGCCAGGGCCAGTGGTAACAAGGTATTATTATTTTTTATGCGCTCGATTTCGGAGGCGATGGACTTTCACATCAAAAATACCCGGACCAAACTGGTTTCTAAAGAAGAGACAATGACAGATTTTGCCAGGCAGCATCAGCAGATTTTTAAGGCTTTAAAGGAGCATGATCCTGAACAGGCTGCCGCAGAAATGAAAAATCATTTAGATTATGTAGAAAAACTAATCAATAAAGAAATTGAAGGCTAAAAGAAGCAGAGAGCCAAAAAATCATTTAGTATAAATTGTAAATTTAATATAAAATTAGAATTAATTTCAAGAATCCGCTGTAAAAGGCGGGTTTTTTTGTCTTTGAATGTGAAATAATAGATTTAATCAGCCTTATTTGTTAAATTTTGAAAAATTAATTTATTATTTAAGCCTTGTGAGAGCATTTAATAACAGTGAGAGATTATTAGCTCATTAATAATCCCAAAATTAAGCTTTAACTCTTTCTGATAGACTGTTTCGATTTTTGCGACAATTTAGAATAGTATCAACTCCCATCTGCAGGCGCACTCATAATTGTGAAATTTTTACTTATCAGACAATTAAAAAAAGTCCGAAATAGAGGCAGGGATAATGTTCTGAGTGTTGAAATAATATAATAGAGTACTGATGGTCTGACCATCAAATAATCATTTATTTGGGGAGTTTGGAGGTGGAGAAAATTCGTGTAGTTGACAATTTCTATTAGTTATCCTTCTTTGATATGGGGTGAAAATTTTAAATAGACAAATATTATAAGGAGGAATTTATGTTAGCACTTTTAGCTGCTTTACCTATTATTATTGTTGGGATTTTAATGATTGGTTACATGTGGCCTGCAAGTAAGGCAATGCCCTTTGGCTGGCTCAGTGCTTTAATTATTGCTGGCGTGGGCTGGGGAATGCCTGTTAAATGGTTATCTGCGGCAACAATTGGGGGAGTAATCAATGCATTTGATATTTTACTTATAGTTTTTGGGGCTCTACTTATTTTACAGTTAATGAAAAAAAGTGGAGGAGTATATGGCATTTCTCATTCTATGACTTCAATTTCAGTCGATAGAAGAGTACAGGTAATAATTATTGCCTGGTTAATGGGCTCATTTTTTGAAGGAGCAGCAGGATTTGGAACACCTGCAGCAGTAGCGGCTCCGTTATTGGTTGGGATGGGTTTTCCACCTTTAATTGCAGCAACTTCTGCTTTAATTGCAGATAGTGCCGCTGTTTCTTTTGGAGCGGTTGGAGTTCCTATCTGGGGTGGCTTTGCAGCTTTAGAGAATATAATTGAATTTCCAGTTCAGTCAATGGGAGTAAGTATTGAATTTTCACAGTTTTTACACAATATCGGTGCTTTTACAGGACTCTTACATTTCTTAGTTGGTTCTTTTATACCGTTAGTTATTGTTTTACTGATGACCAAAATCGTCGATGGATCTTTTAAAAAGGGTTTTGAAGTTTTACCTTTAGCTTTATTTGGCGGCTTTGTATTTACAGTCTTTGAATTCGGAATCGCTTATTTTGTTGGTCCAGAACTTCCTTCTTTATTGGGAGCTTTAATAGCACTGCCTGTCTTTATCTTTGCGGTTTCCAAAGGCTTTCTGGTTCCAAAAGAAAAATGGGATTTCCCTTCCCACGACAAGTGGCATGAAGAATGGGAAGGTAAAATTAAAGCAGGTGAGCAGGATGTAGATGCAGCGCAAAAAGAAGTAGGTACATTTAAAGCCTGGTTACCATATGCTTTAATCGGCCTGATTTTATTAGTTGGTCGCCTGGAAATTTTCAACCTAACTCCACTACTCAGACAGTGGTCAATCGGCTGGACAAATATTTTTGGTACAGGTATTGGCAAAGTAATTCAGCCTTTATATAATCCAGGAGTCTTTCCCTTTATCTTTGTTGCTCTCTTAATTCCAACTTTACACGGACTGGACAGCAACAAGACTAAAGAAGCCTGGAAGGAAACATTTAAGATGATTCAGCCGGCTGCAATCGCTTTATTCTTTGCATTAGGCATGGTTTATATTATGATGAATTCCGGTGGAGCAACTGGTGAACAGTCAATGTTACTGGTGATGGCAGAATTTGCCGCAGCAACTCTGGGCTCAATCTGGTATCTGGTAGCTCCCCTAGTTGGTATTTTAGGAGCCTTTATTTCAGGAAGTAATACAACTTCTGATATTATGTTTGGTCCATTTCAGTATGGAACAGCAGTGGCTTCGGGAACAGCAGTTACCCCAACACTTGCTCTGCAGGCACTTGGTGGAGCGGCAGGTAATATGATCTGTATTCACAACGTGGTGGCAGCTGCGACTACAGTTGGTCTTGTTGGAAAAGAGGGACTTATTATCCGGAAAAACTTACCGGTTGCACTTCTATATGGTTTAATTGCCGGTGCCTTAGCCTGGATAATCACAATCTTCTTTATGCCGGGTATATTTTAGCTAAAATAAAGCACTGCTGGAGGGTCACTGACTCTTCAGTAGTGTGATAAATATTAATTTTGCGCAATTTCAAATTTTTTAGATGAATTTTTATTGATCTGACAGGTACGGTCTGACCATCAAACCAAAATCAAAGTTTTACAGGGAGGTAAAGAAATTGAATATAGTTATTCCAATTAAACAGGTTCCAGAAACAAGTAATGTAAAAATGGATGAAGAGACAGGAACAATGAAACGCGACGGGGTAGAAAGTATTATTAATCCGCTCGACCTTTATGCAATCGAAACAGGTATTCAGTTAAAAGAAGAATATGGTGGTAAAATTACGGTGATTACAATGGGGCCTCCAAGTGCTGATAAAGCCTTAAAAGAAGCAATTGCGATGGGCTGTGATGATGGTATTTTGCTTTCTGGGAGAGAGTTTGCCGGTTCAGATACCTGGGCCACCTCCTACGCCTTATCGGAAGCTATCAAGGAGATTGGAGATTACGATTTAATACTGGCCGGAGAAAGAGCTACAGATGGTGATACCGGACAGGTTGGTCCCGGTATAGCATCCTGGCTTGACCTCACCCTTTCGACCTATACCTCAAAGGTAGTCGATGTTAATTTAGTTGACGAAGAAGTTGATTACACCACCACTGAACAGGATTCAATTATTGTTGAGAGAATGGTAGAAGACGGCTACGAAAAGCTTCAGTTGCCGCTGCCTGCTTTACTGACAGTTGTTAAAGAAATTTCTTTCCCGCGTCTGCCTACTTTAAGAGGAAAGCAGCGCTCACGCAAAATTGAAATTCCGCAGTGGAATTTAGAAAACCTTGATCTGGATGAAGACTTCCTCGGTCTGCAGGGTTCACCGACCAGAGTGGTCAACATCGATCACCCTAAAGTTACCAGAGGTGGAACAGTTATCGATGTCAGAGAAGACGGCAATGTAGAAGCAGCTGTAGCTAAATTAATTGACTACTTAAAATCAAAAGAATTGGTATAGGAGGTTATATAAATGGAGTATAATGGTGTATGGACTCTTGGAGAAGCAAGAGACGGAGAAATTAAAGAAGTATCATTTGAGTTATTAAGCAGAGGACGCAAATTAGCAGATAAATTGGACGAAGAGCTGGTTTCATTAGTCATTGGAGACGGAATTACAGATGAGCAGGCAGAAGAATTGATTAAAAGTGGAGCCGATAAGGTCTATTTAATGAACGCTCCTGCTCTAAAAGATTTTATTGCTGAAAATTACAGTAATGTGATCGAAGATTTAATTAAAGAATACAAGCCGGAGATTATTCTGGCAGCAGCAACCTCAATGGGTAGAACAGTTATGCCCTATATAGCGATTAAAACTAATGCCGGCCTAACAGCTGACTGTACAGAATTAGATATCGAAGAAGACACAGGTAACTTACTGCAGACCAGACCTGCTATCGGTGGAAATATTTTAGCTACAATTAAATCACCAAACCACAGACCACAGATGGCAACAGTTAGACCTCATTCAACCAAACCGGCCGAAAAAGACGAAAGCCGCACCGGTGAGATAGTCCATCTTAAGCTTGACAGTTCACTCCTCGACGGCAGAGTTAAAAAGCTTGGCTTCCGCAAAAATGAAGGAGATGCGGTTAACATCCAGGATGCAGATGTAATTGCAGCTGGAGGTAAGGGAATGAAAAAAGGTGAAAACTTTGCCATGATCAGAGAGCTTGCCGGCTACTTTGACGGCGCTGTTGGGGCTTCCCGTGATGCAGTTGATAGAGACTGGATCAGCTACCCCTATCAGGTAGGTTTAAGTGGTAAAACAGTTACCCCTAAACTCTACTTTGCGATTGGTATTTCGGGAGCAATTCAGCACTTAGCCGGAATGAAGACCTCGGAAAATATTATTGCAATTAACGAAGACCCTGATGCAGATATCTTTATGGTCTCAGACTTCGGTATTGTAGGCGATTTATTTGAAATTGTACCTGAACTGAACAAGCAGCTGGCTGAGGAGGTAAAATAATGAAATATAATCCTGTAACTGAGGAAATTTTAGCAGAACTAAGAGAAATTGTGGGCGAGAAAAATGTCCTAACTGATGAAGAAAAAATAGAAGCATATTCTCACGATGAAACACCGGCTGAGCAGTATGCTCATATGCCGGAAGTTGTACTGACTCCAAATACTGCCGAAGAAATTGCAGCAGTAATGAAGCTTGCCAATAGAGAACTGATTCCGGTAACTCCATCTGGTGCCCGCAGTGGACTTTCCGGGGGAGCGATTCCAGAGCACGGTGGAATTGTAGTTTCAGTAGAAAATATGGATGAAGTTATAGAAATTGACTATGATAACCTGATGATGGTTCTAGAACCCGGTGTAGTAATGAACAGTGTTAATGAAATGCTCGAGGAGAGCGGCCTCTTTTTTGCCGGTTATCCAATGAGTGTGGAAACCTGTTATCTCGGTGGTAATATTGCCGAAAATGCTGGTGGAGGTAAAGCTGTAAAATATGGTGTTACCGGCCGCTATATAATGGGGCTGGAGCTTGTAACTCCAACTGGAGATATTGTTCAGCTTGGCGGTAAGCGGGTTAAGGATGTAACCGGTTATGATATTAAACAGCTGATTGTTGGCTCAGAGGGTACTTTGGGGATTGTAACTAAAGCTACTATCAAGTTAATGCCTAAGCCAACTCAGCGGGTTGGACTTTTAGCCCTCTTTAAAGATGAGGAAACAGCCATTTCTACCGTACCAAAGATTATGACAGAAGGTGGAATTATTCCAACCAGTATTGAATTTATGGATAAACTTTCTGTTAAGACTTCCTGTGACTATTTAAATGAGCATTTGCCCTATCAGGACGCAGGTGCTATGCTTTTAATAGAGGTTGATGGGATTAAAGAAGATGTGGTCAATAGTGACAGTGAGATAATCGGTGAGCTCTGTCTGGACAATGATGCAATCGAAGTTTATGTGGCAGATAACCACACAACCCGTGAGCGGATCTGGAGTGTGCGCCGGAATATTGCTGAGGCTTTCAAAGTTGTCAGTCCTCATCAGAGTTTAGAGGATATTGTGGTGCCGACTGCCAATATACCTAAACTAATGCCCTATCTTGATCAGATTTCTAAAAAATATGATATCCAGATTCCATGCTATGGTCATGCTGGTGATGGTAATTTACACGCTACCCTGGTTAAAAACCCTGACCATTCAATGGAAGAATGGTATAAGATTGAAGAAGAGGCTTTAGTAGAATTATATGAAGCGACCAGAGATCTCGGCGGTACTTTAAGTGGAGAGCACGGAATCGGCTCCAAGCGTAAAAAGTATATGGAAATGATGATGAGCCCGGCTGAACTCAACTTAATGCGCGGCATCAAAAAGGCTTTTGACCCGAACAACATTATGAACCCAGGTAAGATTTTTGACATGGTTGATTAGTTTAAGATAAATTTCACTTGTACCGGGTACAATAACGCGTTTTTGTACCCGGTACAAATAATTACGGTACCACTTAAAAAGGAAGTGAATTTTAAATGAAGCAGATTAAATTTCCTTTCGGTAGAAAGGAGTTAGAACTTGAGGTAGAAGAGGAGAGGCTCAGAGGAGTCCTTTTATCTCAGGCTCATAAATTTGAGGCAGAAAAATCTGAAACAGAAATTGTCAAAGAAGCGATGGAGAATCCTATTGCCAGCAAAAAGCTTTCAGAGCTGGCCCGGGGTAAAAAAGAGATTGTAATTATCTCCAGTGACCACACCCGACCGGTCCCCAGCCATATTACAATGCCTATTCTTTTAGAAGAAATTAGAAAAACTGCACCTGAGGCCGAAATTACAATTTTAGTAGCAACTGGCTTCCACCGGGCTTCAACAGATGCAGAACTGAGAGACAAATACGGGGACGAAATAGTTGACAGTGTTAATATCGAAATGCACGACAGCCGGGATGAAGAACAGATGGTTAATCTGGGGCAGCTCCCCTCCGGTGGAGATATGCTCTTAAATAAAACTGCAGTTGAGGCAGATCTTTTAATAGCAGAAGGTTTTATTGAGCCTCACTTTTTTGCTGGTTTTTCCGGTGGGCGCAAGAGTGTGCTGCCCGGGGTGGCAAGTAAAACTACAGTTTTAGCCAACCACTGTGCAGAATTTATTGACAGTCCAAATGCCAGAACAGGTAATTTAGAGGGCAACCCAATGCATAAAGATATGCTCTATGCAGCCAAGGCAGCCGGCCTGGCTTTTATTTTAAATGTAGTTATTGACGCGGAGAAAAAAGTGATCAATGCTTTTGCCGGCCACCGCGAGAAAGCCCATTTAAAAGGTACAGAATTTGTTGATGCGCTGGCTGGAGTTGATGCTAAACCGGCCGATATTGTTGTGACAACCAATGGGGGATATCCACTTGATCAAAATATTTATCAGGCAGTTAAGGGGATGACAGCAGCTGAGGCTACCTGTAAAGAAGGTGGAGTAATCATTATTGCTGCTGAGTGTTCTGACGGGCACGGTGGAGAGGAATTTTATCAGACTTTCCGCGATACAGATAGTGTTCAGGAAATTATGGACGATATTTTAGCCCGCGGCCGCAAGGAGACAGTTCCTGATCAGTGGGAGACTCAGATTCTGGCCCGTATTATGCTCAAATTTAAAGTAATTATGATTACTGACCCTACCCAGAGACAGATAGTAGAGGATATAGGAATGGACTGGGCACAGGATCTAAAAGCGGCAGTTAAAAAAGCTGAAGGAATGCTTAAAGCAGAAAGTCCGACAATAACAGCAATTCCCGATGGTGTTTCAGTAATAGTAAGACAGTGAAGCTAACAATTACCAGACAGTTTTAAAATTGCTGTCTGGTTTAATTTTAATCTATAATATTGTTCTTTTTTTCACTATAACCAGGTCCAAATATCTCGGTGTTAAAAAATTACTTTTCATAAACTTAAATTTCTGATATGATTAAAGCGAATAGAGGTTAAGATAACTTTAACATTCAGGAGGACTTTAATTGTTAAGTAACTTTGAACTGGAGAGGCGTCTCAGATACTTTTCTCTGATTCTTTTTTTCAGCTTTATTATAAAATATAATTATTTAATGCTGCAGATATTTTATGCTCCATCTCTGACAGCTTTAATCATCCGCAACTTATTTTTTGCAATTTTTTATTTAAAATTTATTGAACCTCTGCTTATTTCTAAAAAGATAAGACAGAGGTTGTTTTTCATGCTCTTTTTCTTCAGTTTTTTCTTTATAGCTAACTACTGGTATAATCAGTATTTTGGCAACTTTTTGAGTGTCAGCGATATTTTTTCTGGTGAGGGAACCGGAGACTTTTCGATGTACCAGGTCTTATTTACTCAGATCTTTAGATTTAGAGATATTGTTATTATTTTAGATATGGCACTGCTTGGACTGTGGGGCTTTAATTCGCTTCCTGATTTGAAAATAACCTATGACTGGGGTTTCTGGAAGAGATCTCTTTCCCGGCTGCCGCTCAAAAACACAACAGCTTTTGCTCTAATTTTTGTGCTGTTATTAGTTCAGGTTGTGGCAGGCAGCTATATTATGGGGGGAGAAAGTCCAAGTGAGCTCTATCAGTCTGGAACATCCTATCTCGCTTCTGTTTACGGAATTTTACCTCTGTATACAATCGAAGCTTACAGTTATTTTACCCGGGAAGAGGAGAAACCGCGCCCTGAGCTAAAAAATGTTCCTTATTACAGGAAGCAGACTCAGCTCAGCGGGATTAAATCTCTGCCCCAAAATACTAATGTAATTTTAATTCAGGTGGAATCACTTGATGCGGCAATTATTGATTACCGTCAGCAGGGAAAAGAAGTTACCCCATTTCTAAATCAGCTTAAGGAGCAGAGTTATTATTTTGAAAATTTTTATGCACAGAAGGTAAATGGGAGCTTTGATGCAGATTTATCAACTCTGACTTCTTTATATCCGGTTAACCGAAGTTATGTTTTTAGAGACATAGATCTGGGTGAATTTCAATCACTGCCCCTGCTTTTAAAGGAAAAAAATTATCAGACCCTGGCATTTCATAATAATGACCGCAACTTTTTTAATCGCGCGGAGGCCTATCCTGATCTTGGTTTTGATCATTTTTACAGCCAGCGGGCATTTAAAGAGGAAATTTATCCGGTGCCTGAAGATAGAGGCCTCGGGATAAATGATTATGACTTTTTCAACTCGGCAGCAGAAATAATTAAGGAAGCTGACCAGCGGGAAGAGCCGTTTTTTGCCTATTTAATTTCGCTGACCAGCCATACTCCTTTTAATTTTTATCCCAAAACAGCTGTAGAAGATTTTGCTGAAGTCAATAATAATCTTGTCCATAACTATTTTAAATCTATTAACTTTCTGGACAGCTCACTTGGAAATTTCGTTTCTAAACTGGAAGCAGCCGGGGTGATGGAGAATACACTGCTTGTCATTTATTCTGACCATGAATCTGAAATTAAGACGATGGAATATGAATCAGGCCGAGATTTTACTCTCTGGCGCAATGTAAAAATTCCCTATCACATTCCTTTATTTATCAAACACCCGCAGCTGGAGAATAAAAGTTTTGAGCGGGAGGGAACAACTACAGATATAGCGCCTACGGTTTTAGATTTACTAGGCTTTAAAGAACTTCCCGAGCAGTTTGTGGGGAGGTCGCTATTTCTGGAGCAGAATGATCCAATTTTATTTCTGCATGAGACACCTCATGTTTTAAAGGATGGCCAGCTTTTTATTAAAGAACTGAATGAGCTGATTAAAGTTGGACACCTAACCGATCAGGAGAAGGAACTGAAATTCTCAGAGCAGAAGATTGAGGAACTGACTGAGATTATAAATTATATGCGTGATCTCTTTATTATCAATCAGGGAGAAATTTTCAGGGAGGTGGAATAATTAAATATTTTATAATAATTACCGCATTAATTTTAATATTTGCAGTAATATATTTTGAATTCTATTATTTAATTCGACCTTCCCGCCTGGGTAAAGAAATTATCAAAAAATATAATTTTGACTACCCGGTTCTGGTAGCTCACAGAGGGGCATCATATAATGCTCCTGAGTCCACTCTTCCTGCTGTCAAAATGGCTCTGGAGAGCGGTGTTGATTATATTGAACTTGATGTTCAGCGGACCAAAGACGGAGAACTGGTTATATTTCACGATACCAATCTTCTGCGGCTGACTGATGCCAGTCAGGTATTTCCGGAAAAAAAGAGCTATGAGCTGCAGAATTTCACCCTGGCGGAATTGAGACAGTTAAATTATGGAGCCTGGTTTAATATAAGCTATTCTGAGCGGGCTAAAGATTCCTTCAGTGAACTAACTATTATGACCCTGCAGGAGGTATTAGAATTTGTTGATCCTGTTAATACAGGGATTGGACTGGCCCTGGAATTAAAGAGTCCCTATCTGTATGAGGGAATTGAAGAAGAAATTGTTAATCAACTGGAAGAGCAGAAGATTGATGAAAAAGAGTCTGAGCCTCCCAGGGTACTTTTTCTGTCCTTTTCACCGGCAAGTCTAAAAAGGCTCTCAGAACTGCGGCCTGATTCACCGCGGATACTTTTGACCAGGAGGAATTTTGTTTCGCCCAGGCGCTGGCAGGGCTGGCTTGATATAACAGAAGAAGTTGCCGACGGCATTGGTCCCAAGGGTCATGTTAGTTTTCCCTGGTATATAGGGGCTGCTCACAAAAGAGGCTTATTTGTTTTTCCCTATGTGATTAACCGTTCCTGGCAGTTGAAGATATTTTCCTGGTTCAGCGCTGATGGCTATATTACAGATCGACCTGAAATGCTGGCCAACTTTTATGACAGAGTTCAGGAATTAGGGGAAAATGTGGGTGAGTTTGGTGATGAAATCCTAGAAAATGATGAGCAAGAAAGTGAGCAGGACTCTGATGAGGAAAAAAATAATAATTAATTTCCATATTTAATGGAATTATCTAAAAAGTTTATGATATAATTTAAATAATCGATATTTATAATTTGAAAACATTTTCAAAGTAAATTTTAGCAATTTGTTAAAGCTGAATAATGAATTTTATTTATTCTAAAATTAGGAGGGTCAATTTATGCAGAATTTTACTTTTCAGAACACAACTAAGATAGTTTTTGGTAAGGGTACTGAAGAAGAAGTCGGTGAATATACAGCCAAACACGGATCTAAGGTGCTGCTGCACTACGGTGGCGGCAGTATCAAAAAGTATGGAACTTATGATAAAGTAGTTAAATCTCTGGAAAAAGCAGGGGTTGAATATGTTGAACTGGGTGGAGTTGAGCCTAACCCAAAACTTTCACTTGTTAAAGAAGGAATTGAACTGGCTCAGGAGGAAAATGTAGACTTTATCCTGGCAGTTGGTGGAGGAAGTGTAATTGATTCAGCCAAGGCAATTTCCGTTGGTTATTTTTATGATGGAGATGTCTGGGATTTCTTTACCAGAGAGGCCGAAATTACAGAGGCGCTGCCAATTGGGGTAGTTTTAACTATTCCTGCTGCCGGAAGTGAATCCAGTGACAGTGCTGTAGTTACAAAAATGGAGGGAATGTACAAAAGAGATATTGGCTCTGAGCTAATCAGACCTCAGTTTGCAATTATGAACCCTGAGATTACCTTTACTCTCCCAAATTATCAGACTGCCTGTGGTGCAGTAGATATTATGGCTCACATAATGGAGAGATACTTTACCAATACAGAAAATGTAGAATTGACCGATAGATTATCAGAACAGGCTTTAAAAACAATTATTAAGAATGTCCCGGTTGTACTTGAGGATAACGAAGATTATGCGGCCAGAGCTGAAGTTATGTGGACTGGAACAATTGCCCACAACAATTTACTGGGAACCGGTAGAGAAGAAGACTGGTCCTCCCACGGGATTGAGCATGAGCTGAGCGGTATTTACGATGTTGCTCACGGTGCCGGTCTGGCAGTTGTTTTCCCGGCCTGGATGAACTATGTTTATCAGCATGATTTAGAGCGTTTTGCTCAGTTTGCCGTCAGAGTCTGGGGTGTAGATCCTGACTTTAAGGATTTAGAATGGACAGCCCGCCAGGGAATTAAAAGGACAAAAGAATTCTTTAGCTCGATTGGAATGCCGGTTACTCTGGAGGAACTTGATATTCCAGCCGACAGACTGGAAGAAATGGCACAGAAAGCAACTGAAAATGGACCGATCGGTAACTTTGTCAATTTAGATACAGAAGATGTCTTAAATATATATAAGAGTGCACTAAAATAATGGCTGGAGGTGCCTAAATGCTGCAGAAATTTTCTGCCTTTATCTTTTTATTAATTGTCTGGTTTATCTTTGCAGGAAAAATAACGGTAGATGTTTTAATAATAGGCAGTGCAGCTTCACTTCTGGTAACACTATTTTTTAGTGATATGTTATTCAGGGAAGTTCACCGTAAACTTCCCTGGTATCACTATCTGCGTAAGCTGGCACTTTTATTATTGTTTATTCCTGTATTTTTTTATGAAGCGATAACAGCTGCTTTAAAAGTTTCCAAACATGTTTTTGAAAAAAATCCTTCCTTTAATCCTGGAATTGTTAAAGTTAAGACTGAACTTACTGATATCACTGGTTTGAGTCTGCTGGCCAATCTCATTACACTGACTCCAGGAACATTAACTCTCGACTATGATAGAAGCGAAAAGGCCTATTATATCCACTGGATTGACGTGGAAACAGTGGAAGAGGCCGAGTTGAAAAAGAAAATAATTGCTCGTTTTGAGCGCTGGGTAGGAGTGATCTTTAGATGATTATGGGACTTGCTATTTTTTTCACTATACTTTCAATTATTGTATCTTACCGGGTGGTGATCGGGCCTACAATTACTGACAGGCTGATTGGCGCTGATACAATAGGGATTTTTATGTCACTGGTGATGCTGATGATTGCTTTAGAATATGACTTAGCACTGCTGGTCGATATAGTACTTGCCTATGCAGTCCTGCTTTTTATTGATATGTTGATTTATGCTAAATACTTTGAACACGGGGAGCTGTATAAATAATGACTCTAAGATTAATTATTTCCTACTTTTTAATGATAACCGGCTCCGCCTTTGCTATTGTTACAGTTTTAGGTCTGCTCAGATTTCCTGATGTCTATACCAGAATTCATGCCGGGGCGGTGGTGCTGACTATTTCTGCGGTACTGGTAACTATGGGAACTGCAATTTATGTCTGGGATCTCTTTTTGAGTGCAAAGATAGTTTTAATCGGAATCTTTTTTCTTTTTTCTAATCCGATGGCCACCCATGCCATTGCCCGGGCTTCTTATAAGCGCCAGATTGCCCTGCCGGAAGAATATGAGATTGATGCTTATTCTGATTATTTAGGGAGAGATGCTTAATGGCTGTGCTGGAGATTATTCTGGTCATATTTTTAGTCTTTTCGGCACTGATGGCTGTTTATTTTGATGAAGAACTGATTTCTATAATTTTTCTCTCTATATTTTCTTTAGTTTTAACAGCATTATATCTGCTGCATAAGGCTGCCGATGTTGCTCTGGCAGAAGCTGTGATTGGTGCTGGTTTAAATACAGCAATTTTTATGAGTGCAATCAGTCAGATAAGACACGGAGATTCCGACTGAAACTCAGCCGGAGGTGTAAATTTTGAATAAATTGATGAAAAAAATAATGATTTCAGTAGTGCTGACCGGAGTTGCCTTTGCTTTATATCAAAATTTTTCGCTGATGCCCGAATATCAGGGCTTAAATGAGGGGCTTTCTAATTATATTATCAAATCCGGGCTTAATGATACAGGTTCACTTAATCTAATCACTGCTGTGCTTTATGATTACCGGGCCTTTGACTCGCTGGGGGAGAGTACTGTTATCTTTGGAGCAGTCAGTGGGATTGTTCTTATTTTATCCCGTAAGATGCTGCCTGTTTCTTCTAAGGGACTTTCTTTTATTGTCAAAAGAACCCTGGGGATTATGACTCCCTTTATCGCTCTTTTTGGCTTTTATGTAATTACCCACGGCCACCTGACTCCAGGTGGAGGTTTTCAGGGGGGAGTAATTCTGGCTGCAATTTCAATTATTTTTAGTATTGTCTATGGTAGTGCCTTTGATTACCGCCGTTACAGTCCTCAAACTAAAACTCTTTTTGAGACTGGTGGGGCGCTGACCTTTCTGGGACTCGGACTGGCCGGAATTTTAATGGAAGGTGCCTTTTTACAGAACTTAGGCTTTTTAACTGCAGAAACTGGGACTCTAATTTCTGCCGGCAGTATTCCCTATATCAATATTGGTGTTGGTTTTAAAGTGGGGGCGGGACTGGCGATAATTTTTTACAGTATGATTCAAAAAACTTTTGAGGAGGATTTTTAATGTTTAATAATTTAATATTTATTATCCTCTTTATGCTGGGCTTTTATGCTCTGATCATGAAAACAAATTTAATTAAAAATGTAATCGGTTTAAATTTAATGGAGGCAGCTGTTTTTTTCTGGGTTATTGCTTTTTCGGATATTGGTGGCGAAGTCGCTATTCATAAAATGGGCGAAGAAGTGACAAAGTTCAATGATCCTGTACCCCAGGCTTTAACCCTAACTGGAATAGTTATTGGCGCCAGTACAGCAGCTCTGCTTTTAACCTTAATTATTGAGTTAAATAAATTTAGTGGGACAATCGACCGGGATCAATTAGAGGGGTTGAATGACTGATGAGCTGGATGAATATCGAATTAATTTTATTAATCACCCTGCCTGCTCTGACTGCAGTGCTGATGTATTTCAGCCGGGACTTCAATCAGCGGGTCCGCAATTTTTTAGCAGTTTCTGGGGCTGGAGCTGAACTTTACTTAATAGTCTCGCTCTTTATTTATAATTTTGATCAGGTCAAAAATTCCAATTTTTTTCTGCAGTACACTATCGGCTATCAGGATACTCCTTTTGTAATTAATTTTGCGATGGACAATTTGAGCCTGCTTTTTTCTCTAATAGTGACTGGAGCTGTGTTTTTAATTGTTATCTTTTCAACCCAGTATATTAAGGATAAAGAGAACAGGTATTTTGGCCTCTTTTTTCTGGTCCTGGCCTCAATTCAGGGAACTATCCTGACTGCTGATCTTTTTACCCTTTATCTATTTATTGAAGCAATTACTATTTTTACAACTCCTCTAATTTCTTTTAAGAAAACCGAGGAAACAACAAGGGCAGCAATGCAGTATTTATTTTATGGAATTACCGGGGGAGTATTTTTCTTTATTTCGATTATCTTAATCTACTTTAACCTGGGAACCTTAAAAATGGCAGCAGTGGCTGAATCTTTTGCTTTAATCTCAACTCCGATGCAGCTGACAATTATTATTTTCTTTCTGCTGGCTCTACTTATTAAACTCGGGATTTTCCCCATTCATTTCTGGCTGCCGCGGGCTCACAGTGCCTGTCCGGCTCCAATCAGTGCTCTGCTTTCCGGGGTGCTCTTAAAAGTTTATCTTTACATATTTATGCGTTTATTCTGGACCATGATTGCCTTTGATTTCTTAGTTGAGCTGCATTTGAGTGCTTTTGTGCTGGATCTGGCTTTGGTCTCCAGTTTAATCGGCCATGTTTTTGCGCTCCAGGCTGACAACTTAAAGAAAATGCTTGCTTACTCAAGTATCGGCCATATTGGGATGATTCTGGCTGTACTGATGCTGAATACAGAGGCTGCTTTTTATGGAGGTATGCTGCATATTATTGCCCACCTGATGATGAAATCAGGACTCTTTTTAAGCAGCGGCTACCTGCTGCAGACCACTCTTTCTCACCACATAGATGACTTAAAAGGAATTGGCCATAAAAACAGGCTGGTCTTTATTGCTTTTATTACTGTCTGTCTGGGAACTATTGGTATGCCGCCCCTGATTGGTTTTGTCAGCAAATGGTATGTGCTGCTTGCCTTTTTAAAGGCCAGACATTTTTTTGGGGCTTTTGTAGTGGCTGCCGGCAGTATCATTGCCCTAATTTATTATCTGCGTTATATTTCTCAGGCCTATGAGACAGTAAAATCGGAGAGCCCTTCTTTAAAAGAAGAGCTTATCTCACTGAAGGCATTTTTTAAATCAACAAATACCATGAAAAGTGTGATTTATACATTTACTCTGCTGATTATTTTTTTCGGGCTGGGTTATCAGCTTTTTGAAATCCCGGTCAATACAGCAATTTTTGAATTATTAAATCCACAGAAATATATTGAGCTTGTTCTGGGAGGTTGATTAATGGATATTAGAATTTTATTATTGATTTTAGTTCCTCTGGGCACGGCCTTTTTAATTCCTTTTATTGATCTAATAAATGCGAAATTAAGGCGCTTTTTTGTGCTGCTCGGAATTTTACTGGAATCATATTTAATTATTAGTATTATAATAAATAATTTTCAGCAGCTTAAAAATGGTGAGTTCTTTTTGCAGTATTACCTCGGGGGCTGGCACCCACCGCTGGGGATTACTCTGGCCATGGATGCTTTAAGTCTTGTTTTTGCAGTAATTACTGCCTTAAGCCTATTTCTGATAGTTATTTATTCTATAGGTTATATTGGCCACCATGAGGGTAAATATTATGTACTTTACTTTTTGATTGCCGCAGCTTCGATGGGAGCTATTTTAACTGCCGATATGTTTAATATTTATGTTTTTATCGAAATGCTGACCATTACCTCCGGAGCTCTAATTGGTTTTAAAAGGACTCAGGAGGCCAGTGCTGCTGCAATTAAATACTTAATCTACAATGTTTTAGCAGGACTGCTCTTTTTCCTCGGTGTACTGATTATTTATTTCAATCTGGGAACATTGAATATGGCGGATATCTCTCAGAACTTCGCCAGTCTGGAGAGCGGAATTCAGCTTTTTATTTCAGCTATTTTCCTAACAGCGATTTTAATTAAGATGGGAATTTTTCCGTTTTTATTCTGGCTGCCCAAAAGTTATGATACAGCACCCTCACCGGTGACTGCGGTTTTATCAGGAGTTCTCTCAAAAGTTTATATATATATTTTTATCAGGATTTTCTGGACTGTAATTGGTTTTGAAACCCTGGAAGCTTTGAATTTAAATGTGCTGCTTTTGGATCTGGCCCTTTTATCTTCATTTTTTGGGCATGTCTTTGCCCTGCAGTCAAACAATATTAAGCGTCTTTTGGGTTATTCAAGTATCGGACATATCGGAATGATCACAGCAGTAATAATGCTCAATACTGAAGCAGGTTTTTACGGAGGTCTGCTGCATATTATCAGCCACATGTTTATGAAGGCCGGCTTATTTGTAGCCTGCGGTTACCTGCTGCAGTACACCCGCTCCCATGCCTACCGCGATTTTAAGGGAGTGGGAATCAGAAACCGCTCTGTTTTTATTGCCTTTATTGCTCTGCTTTTAAGTATGATTGGAATGCCGCCACTGCTGGGCTTTGCCAGCAAATGGTATGTGCTGATGGCCTTTTTAGAGGCCCGCAGTTATTTTGGAGCCTTTATTGTGATTTTTGGCAGTCTGACAGCGGTAATTTATTACCTGCGCTATATTGCTAAGGGTTTTGAAGAAGTTAAGCTGACCGAAGATGACCTGAAAGAAGAAATTTACAGTCGTCCGCTTTTATCTGTTTTATACCGGGAGAAAATTGTCAGCTTTATTACCTATGCCTATACAGCAATTATTGTTGGCTTTGGACTTGGTTTTAGATTTTTTGATCTGCCGTTAAGAATGTCGATCGAAAGTTTAATGAATGTAGAAAGATATATAGAATTAGTACTGGGAGGTTAAATTATGGCTGTTATCTGGCAGCAGTTTCTGTCGAGTTTTCAATTTGATAGTTATTTTCCTCTGCTGGCTGAAGTAGGAGTTATCTTAACTCTGATGACAGCTCTGGCAGCCTGGAATTACATAAAAGAAAATAAATTTTGGTATTACATTTTAACTCTTGTATATCTGCTAAGTACTCTGATTGTTATTCTTACCAATGACTGGTTTTTCTTCCTTTTTGCCTGGGAGATGGTAACTCTGGCCACAACCTTTATGCTGGCCTGGAGTGACTGGAAGCTGGTTAGACAGTATTTTGTGATTCAGTTCAGCGGCAGCAGTATTCTGCTTTTTGGTGCCCTGGCGGCCAATGCTTTTGGTTATTCAAAGATTGGGGTAATTGATTCTGTGCCCCTGCAGTTTATCTTAATTATGGGGATTGGAATGAAGAGTGGTCTCTTTTTATTCCACTTCTGGCTCCCCCCAATTCACTCTGAGGCACCGGCACCGGTAAGTGCTATTTTATCCGGCTGGGTTGTTAAGCTCGGTTACATATTTTTATTAAAGATCATTCCAATGGAAACCGGAAATACCTTTCTTTTTCTGCTCGGGCTGGCAATGATTGTTTATGCCGGCTGGCAGGCACTGCGCTCTGCTGATTTAAAGATTATGCTTGCTTATTCTACGGTCAGCCAGCTGGGTTTAATTGCTCTGGCTATTGGTACTGGCGGCAAATATGCCTTTTATGGGGCTGTACTTCAGATTATAGCGCACGGTTTTGCCAAGACAACTTTATTTATCAGCAGTGGTATCTGGCAGAAGGAATATGGTTCCCGGATTATTTATGAATTTAAAGATGCCTTAAGCAGGAGACCGATTACAGCTGCAGCCACAATCTTGAGTTATGCTTCTCTCGGAGCTGTGGTCTTTACTGCTGGTTATAACAGTAAATATTTAATTAAATCAGCTCAGACAGCTGGTCTGCTTTCAACTATTGTCTTTTTTCTGCTAGGTCTCTTAAGTTTTCTTTATGCCGGCAGAGTTCTTTACTGGATTTTTATTAAGGATCAGGATTACAGCAGCTTTTTCGAAGATCTAAAACAGGGTTTTAATCATTATCAGATCTACAGCCATGATATTCTGGCACTTTTGATTGGGATGCTGGGGATTTTAGTTGTCGGGTTCTGGCCTGAGATGCCGGGTAATGTTCTGGCCGCTCTGGTTGAAAAAGACTTTCACCTTTTAGTCGGTTTCCGGGACACCACAATCTATCTAGGAATTGCAGCTTATCTCTTTTATAACCACAGCGGCTTTAAAGTTGAGGCCCGGGGTAATTTGTCTCTGGAAAATTATCTGCAGTTATTTTTAAATTTCTTCTACGGCCTGAGCCGCAAGAGTGTCCGCTTTGATACTGAAAAAATATTTGAAACTTTTTTCTACAATGCAATTTTTAATGCTTCTCAGAGACTGCATAATTTTGTCTATCAGGATTTTACAATCCAGCTTTTATGGATTCCTATTTTTCTAACTGTGCTTTTACTCTGGCAGCAGATCTACAGTTATTTTTAAATTGAATAGAGATTTACCCCCTAAATTTCAAATTAATTGCAATTTGTTAAATTTAGGGGTTTTTTGTCGAAAAAAAGCAGGGTTTTGCACAGTTATGTCAAATAATAAAAGTATAGTAATAGTAATTTATCTTATTTATAGGGGCTCAGTTGTTGATAGATGGGATCAGTTTTGGAGAGGAGCTTTGCTTTGGAGAAAAAGTTGGAAAAATTTAGTTTTGAAACTGAATTAGATAGTTCAAGATTAATTCAGGCAGTTGAGCAGAGCCCGGAAACAGTTGTGATAACTGATCCTGAGGGCTGTATAGAATATGTCAATCCCCGCTTTGTTGAACTAACCGGCTACAGCAGAGATGAGGTATTAGGTGAGAATCCGCGGATTTTAAAAAGCGGCTGTCATCAAAAAGAGTTTTATCAAAATCTCTGGCAGACAATCAGCAGTGGTCAGAAGTGGAGTGGAGAATTTTTGAATCTCAAAAAAAGTGGGGAAAAATTCTGGGAGCAGGCATCAATTACTCCAATTATCGGCCGGCAGGGTGAAATAAGCAGCTATGTAGCTGTAAAAAAGGATATCAGCCAGCGCAAGCAGATGGAAAGAGAGCTTTTAGAAAAGAAAAATCAGCTGGAAGAAAAAGAAAAAATGCTAAATGATATTTTAGATCTATCCACAGAAGCAATTCGCTATGTGGATTTAAATTATCAGATTATAAAAAGCAATCAGCGTTATAAAGAATTAAATAGACTGTATAAAAAAGATAATCTGGGCGAGGATTTTTTCTTCAGTCAGAGAAGGAACTGTTCCAATGCTTTCTGTACAGAAAATTGTGGAACTGAAAATTGTTCTCTAAAACAGATTCTGGCCGGCAGAGAATTTATCCAGGAGGATACTGCAGTTAAACTTGCAGGTGAAAATCACTTCTTTATTGTGACCATTGTCCCTTATAGAGATCATCAGGGTAACTTAAAGGGGATAATTCAGAGTTACCGTGATATTACAGCCAGAAAAAATTATGAAAAGAGTTTAGAGCTCTCTAATCAAAAGATAAATGATCTTTATTCCAGGCTGGAAGCTGAATTTGAAAAAGGAAGACGACTGCACCAGCAGTTTCTTCCTAAAAAGCTGCCGCAAATAGCTAAACTTGATTATCAGGTCTATTTTCAACCGGCAAATAAACTCGGGGGAGATTTTTATAATCTGATCGATACTGGAAAAGAGCTTTTAATTTATTTAGCTGATGTCAGCGGTCACGGCCTTGACGGCTCAATTTTAAATATATTTTTAAGAGAGCTGGTTAATAATTACCTCTCCAACCAGGCCAACCTTGGCCAGGGACTGAATTCAACTGAGTTGTTAAAATTTATTATCAACAAATATCACCAGGAAAATATTGCAGTCGATTATATGACCTGTCTCTTGATTGGAGTTTACAACAAAGAAAATAGGACTTTTGCTTTCAGTAATGCAGGGATTCATATTCCTCCCCTGCTGATTGACAACCAGGGAAAATTAAATAAACTGGAAAATGGAGGAGTACCTATTTCAACTGCTATTGCACTGGAAAATTATCAGGACAGCTCAATAATTGATTATCAAGAGCAGAAAGTCAGCCTGAAAAGTGGGGATCTGCTTTTTATTACAACTGATGGAATTATTGAAGAGCGCTCAGCAGCTAACGATCAGCAGCAGTATGGATTAATGCGGCTAACAGCTGTGCTGGAGGCAGAGCGGCACTCAGCTGCAGCAGAGGTTATTAGGGCGGTAAATCAGGATTTTAAAACCTATTCCAACTCCAGGGTGGGGCAGGATGACATAACTTTTATGGTTTTTAAACAAAAATAAATAACCTGAGAGGAGAGATAGCAGTGGACATAGTCTTAGAAGGGTTACTGGAAGCAATAGAAGATGAGATTGCAGCCCAGGAAAAATATAAGTACTTAAAGGAACAGACCGATGATCAGAAAGCAAAGGCTCTTTTTGAGCAGCTGATTAAAGATGAAAAGGGGCACGAAAAGCTTCTGCGCTCACGTTATGAAGCTTTAAAAGATCATCTGGAGTAAATTTAAAGCCAATAATTAGATAATTTATCATTATAAAACTCTATGACTAAATATATTTTTTCTTGCATAAAATTGCAGAATTAGCTATAATCAGAGTATAGTAATAATAATTGTTATTAATTAGTGTTGGGGGCTATAATTTTGATGCAGACAAAAATTGAAGTAAATAAACTGGGGAATCTTCCTGATTCGAAAATGAGGCTGAGTGAACTATTTATTACTCTTTCCAGTGCACTTGATATGGATAATTATGAAATCCTCGATCATTCAAGGAGAGTAGCTTATATAGCCTTAGAAATTGCAGAAATGCTGGAGCTTGAAAAAGAAGAAATAAACCAGCTGGTGCTGGCTGCTTTAATCCATGATCTTGGGATAGTTGATACTGAAAAGAAGGAAAAGGCTCAAAATATTTTTCAGGTAGAACTGGGGCTGGCTGAGTCTCACTGCAGGCTCGGGGCAGAGTTAACAGAAAAGCTTAATTTTATGCCTCAGCTGGCAGATATTATCTATTTTCATCACCATAACTGGAGTGGTAGTAATTTTGACCGGGTTCAGGGAAATGCAATTCCGCTGGCCAGTCGAATTATTCATCTTTCAGATAGGATTGAGGCCCTGATCGATTCTGAAACTTTTATTTTAAATCAGGTTGATCATATCATGGAGACAATTAAATCAAGGTCTGGAAGCTGGTTTGATCCAGAATTAGTAAAAATTTTTTCAGTTATTGCCGAAAAAGAATCTTTCTGGCTTAACTTAAAGGTAAAAGAATACAACAGTATTCTGGAAAAGTGGGGCAGAAGAACAAGGGTTAAAATTGATTTGAGTGATCTGGAATCAATTGCCAGCATAGTGGCTCATTTAATAGATCGGGTCAGCCCCTTTACTTCCAGACACAGTACCGGGGTGGCAACAATTGCGGCAATGATTACTCATGAGCTTGGTTACAGCTATCAGCAGCAGCGGGCGATTAGAATTGCAGGTCTTTTTCATGATCTGGGTAAACTAATCGTTCCGGCTGAAATTATTGAAAAAGAGGCTGAACTGACAGCTGCTGAATTTAAAGTGGTTAAACAGCATACTTTCTATACCTACAGGCTGCTGAATAAGATTCAGGGTCTGGGCAGTATTCCTGAATGGGCGGCCTTTCATCACGAAAGGCTGGATGGAACTGGTTATCCTTTTAGAATTAGCGGCGATCAGCTCAATACCGGCAGCCGGATTATGGCAGTCAGTGACGTTTTCCAGGCTCTAACTGAAGACAGGCCTTACAGACCTGCTTTTTCTATAGCAAAAGCCTTAGGTATTATTGACAGTATGGAGCAGGAAGCAAAGCTGGATGCAGAGATAGTTGCTGTCTTAAAAAATGCTATTTAGTTGGTTAAGAGATATAATATTATATAAAGCAGAAAGTAAATGAAGCAGAAATTGGGGGATTGAAAATGGAGAGCAAAACAGATGTAATTAACAGTGAGCAGGTTGTGATTAGTCCAGTCGGAAATATTGATTTTTCCAACTCACAGGATTTAAAAGACAAGCTGCTGGAATTATTCAAAAAAGACTACAAAAAAGTTATACTGGATTTTTCTGAGGTTGAAAGTATTGACAGTTCAGGTCTGGGTAAACTGCTGCTTTTTCATAAAAAATTAAAAGAAAAGGAAGGAAAGCTGATTATCCGGAATGTTGAAAGTGACTATATTAAAAATATGTTTGAGATGATTCATTTAAATAAAGTTATTACAATTGAAGAATAAAGCTAAAAATAATTTGCTAAAGCTGTTATTTAAAGAATTAAGACATAGGAGTTGGAGTAATGGAGAATAAAGAGCTTGAGTCTCAAAAAAAGACCGGTAAATTCCATTTTGAACTTGAAAGCAGGAAAAAAGCTGTCTGCAGATTTCAGGCAGTAATTTATAAGCTGCTGCCAAATTCAATCAGCTCTGATATCTTTGCTATGGCCTTACATGAGATTATTGCCAATGCTGCCGAACATGGTAATCAGATGGAAGCAGACAAAAAGGTAATTATTGAGCTGAAGATTACTAAGGATTCTCTTGCTGCTGAAGTAAAAGATCAGGGAAGAGGTTTTGACTGGCAGAAAAGACTCAGGCAGGAATTTGATATTAGCGGTGATAGTGAGCGGGGGAGAGGAATAATGATGACCGCCCGGGGCTGTGATGAATTTTATTATAATCAAGCGGGGAATAAGGCATATCTGTTAAAAACAATTGACTTTTAAATTTGTTTGCCGGTGATGCGGGCTAATTGATTTTTTGACTTTAAAATTATATACTTAAGTCTATCAGAACTTTTTTCTTAAAATTTAAAATTTAAAGGATGGGCTTTATGAATCAATCGTTGCTGCTTTTGATCTTATTTCTGCTGGCAGCTTTAATTTTATATCTGGCAGCTAAGTTATATTTTTTAAAAAAAGAATTTAAGTGGCTGGAGCTTGAGCAGGAGAATAACTCACAGCTTTTAAATAAAAAAGAGCTTAAAATTAAAGAGCTGGAAAGAAATATGGCTCTTCGCTATTTAGTGTGGGTAATACAAATGGCATATATTAACATTAATGGTAATGCAAAATTAAAAATTAGCATGAATGCAGTTTGAAATTTTAAATAAATGCTTTAGGTAAATCAAATTCAA